>Ga0325414_1000682_pt1 | contig 29316 bp, 16 predicted proteins | sample PopdelMetagenome_8_FD_206183 | JGI IMG/M metagenome (GOLD analysis project Ga0325414, IMG submission 206183) | Populus deltoides microbial communities from Bellville, Georgia, United States - Leaf-PdKOR-R3 | ecosystem: Host-associated > Plants > Phyllosphere > Phylloplane/Leaf | place: USA... | reverse complement strand
ATAAAATAGTTTTAAAATACATGTAAATCCAATTATACATTTTTCAAGATTTTCAAATTATATATTTATCTCTATCCCTTTCTATTTATATTTATAGAGAAATTATTAGATATATCATGCTCTTCCCTCCCACCTAAATATGGATCCCATTATTAAAAAAAAATTACGTGGGAGAGGAGTGTATAGTTATACTAAATAATTTTTTTTTAGTTAAAAAATTAATGAAATTAATTTTATCACTCCATTCAATACATGAATGAAAAAGAAATTATTTTCATCATGGGCCAATCCACTAAAATGAGCTTTTCTTCCATACCGACAAACCCAAATTCGTGGCTACAATTTCTAAACCCTAACACAACCACCCTTTAAGCTTTAACCCATCCTCCTATATATCCTCTGGTAAACCCTGTTCCTTATTTCTTGAGTCTCTAACTCTTAACACTTCGGCAGCCGCTCACTTAACACACAACCCCACGAATGGGTCGTGTAATTCGTGCCCAGCGTAAGGGAGCTGGCTCCGTTTTCAAATCCCACACCCACCACCGAAAGGGTCCGGCAAGGTTCAGGTCTCTGGACTTTGGTGAAAGAAATGGTTACTTGAAAGGTGTTGTCACCGAAATCATTCATGACCCGGGTCGAGGTGCTCCATTAGCCCGGGTTACTTTCAGACACCCTTTTAGGTATAAGAAGCAGAAGGAGCTTTTTGTTGCTGCTGAGGGTATGTATACTGGACAGTTTGTGTATTGTGGAAAGAAGGCTAACTTGATGGTTGGGAATGTCTTGCCTCTGAGGTCTGTTCCTGAAGGAGCTGTTGTTTGTAACGTGGAACATCATGTTGGAGACCGTGGTGTTTTTGCTAGAGCTTCCGGGGATTATGCTATTGTTATCAGTCACAATCCTGATAATGATACCACCAGGTATTACCCAACCCTTTACTTTAGTTGTTTTTTTTAAATTATTTCGTTGGTTTGTTTCATTTTGTGATTTTATTGCTGGGTTCGATGTTTGACAATGTTTTATAGTAAATATGCTTTGGATCTGAATTGGGTTTTTGTTTTTTTTTTTTTGTAATGAATTGAGAAGCTGTTTGTGTAAAGGTTATAACTTGGGTTGAGAAAGATGGTTAAAGTGGGAATGGTTTAGTGTTTTGATTAATTAGCTCAGGTATTTTGTTGACAATAGAATTGATTTTTTTTCCTATGAACATGCAGTTTCTGTCTGGTTTCGAAATGAAACTGTATCATTTTTTATTTTGTTTTTGCTATACTTCTAGTGTATTCTACATCTTGAAAGGTTATATTTGTATTGTTATTGGTCCGTTGATTGCTGTGTAGTGATTTGAATGTGGTTATGTGTAGTGTAATGGGTTTTGCATGACGCTGGTGAACCTTTTTCCACTAAATTTAACTTACTGATTTTACTTGCAGACTTACAAAGATGAACACTTGCAATTTTATGACTTGTTTTTTAGATCCAGCAACTAATTGATTTGAAAATAATGTATTCTGATTGCTGGTTTTGAATTGTTTTATCAATGGAATGATGCACATGTAATGTCTTTTATGTCAAGTTTTTTCGTTGTTTTGAACTTCTTGGTAGCCTATATTTCATTTCGCTGCAGTGGTCCGAGTTAAATAATTCTGCCATGATGACTATCCTTTGTTTGCAAAGGACATGTTTTTGTTTTCGAGCTTGTAGATTTGTATGATTTTGATTATCTTGTTAATTTGATAAGATTGGTGACAAAGATGTAAGCCACCATGCCAGTAGTTGAATTTTTTTAGCATATTTGCATCTCTGTATGTAAATAGTTTTGCTAATTATATGTTGGGATTATTCCTTGCAGGATCAAGCTCCCATCTGGCTCCAAGAAGATCGTTCCAAGTGGATGCCGTGGAATGATTGGACAGGTTGCCGGTGGAGGAAGGACCGAGAAGCCCATGCTGAAGGCTGGTAATGCTTACCACAAGTTCAGGGTGAAGAGGAACTGCTGGCCTAAGGTGCGTGGTGTGGCTATGAATCCTGTTGAGCATCCTCATGGTGGTGGTAACCATCAACATATCGGTCATGCTAGCACAGTCAGGCGTGATGCTCCTCCTGGTCAAAAGGTTGGTCTCATTGCTGCTAGGAGAACTGGTCGTCTTAGAGGACAGGCTGCTGCCTCTGCCGCCAAGGCTGACAAGGTTTAATGATTTTCATCTGCGTCATTGTTTTTGGTTATTGTCACTGCCTGTTAGATTATTTCAGCACTTACTGGGATGTTTCTAATGAAAGTTTTGTTTGGATATTCAAGTATCTGACGTCTTTTGTTTTCGACTGTTTTAAGATAATAGATATTTTGAATTCGTGCTCTAGTTGGATTTTCAATTTTCTGCCTTGCATCTTATGGCATATAATTATTGCTAGAGTTTCACTCTGCAACTCAACCAGGCTGATTAGAATTTTTTCTTGAGGTCTGGTCATCTGGGGAACACTGTACGGTGATCCGTTGGTGGTGGTTGCTGCACGGTAACTGTAACCCCAACCCCGCGATGGTGGTTTTCTATCTCTTTTAGTTCCCCCGGCATAAATGAATCTGAGAAAAAAACAATACTCACTTGCTCTTATCAACCCTCAGCACAGCCATACCTGATGTAGGGTCTATTTGGGAATTTGGAATGTTGTTTTTTAAATTGTTTTATTTACTTATAAATATATTTTAAAAAATTCTTTTTATTAAAATAAGTATTTTTAACAATGATATGTTAAAACAATTCAAAAAAATAAAATGAATCTAAAAAAATACAAGTAAAAATTTTAAAAGTGTCGTTGAATAAACGGAGATGTAGAATAAGAGCCAACATAGCCAAGCTTGGATTTAAGAATGGTTGTTTTCACAGTCAAACTATAACTTTAATAAAAATAAAATTTCCTTTTATCTATTTTGATTTGTTTTCTGTATTTTTGGATTGTTTTGAAGTATTAGTGTTAAAATAAATTTTTAAAAATAAAAAATTATTTTAATATATTTTTAAATAAAAAATATTTTGAAAAACAATTTTTATCACAATTATTAGAATAAATAAGGGAGAGTTTGTTTTGTGGTTTAATTGTACTTTTAAAAATTTTTATTTTTATTTTTTTTGTTTATAGAATTGTTTTGATAATGTTGATAAAAAATAAAATTTATAAAATATATATTATTTTAATATATTTTAAAATAAAAAATATTTTAAAAAATAATTTTTATCACATCTTAAACACACCTCAAGAAAAAGAACAAGGTTCCTGTAAGGAAATTCTTTTGAAATCTTTGTGCTGGCTGAAGATATAGGACCATTTGATATAAGCGGTTGAATCATTGTGTTGCTATTTTTTATTTATTTTTACTTTAAATTAATTTGTTTTTATATATTTTTTAATTATTTTGATATCAAAAATAAATTTTAAAAAATAAAATATATTATTTTAATATATTCATAAATAAAAATAACTTTAAAATAACAATGTTTATCACATTCTCAGCACCTCATAATTATGTTGCTTCCGCCTTATATTTTGTTGTTCTCATTCTATATATCTTTTAAGGATCAATTTAACTGTTTTTAATGTGTTTGTTTATATTTTTTTTCATAATTAGTGTTTATATTTCTTTAGAGTAAAAGACTAATTAAACAATAGGTTATAAATTCTTATCTAAATATAAGACATAATGCCAAAATTTTTGTTTTGCTTTATATAATTAGTTAAAATATTGCTTGTGACCTTTTATTTTTTATTTATAATATAAAATTAGCGTTATTGTTTTTTAGATGTGAAATTGGGTATTTCTAAATTATTGATAAAAAAATTAACAATATTTACAAACTCAAATCCTCGACTGTGGTTTTATTGCGTTCTAAATATATAAAATTATTTTGAAATTTATTCAGTATTTTTACTAAACAAATTTATATCAATTTATTTTGAAATTATTACATATTTAGTATGTTATTTTTTTTATTTTTTCTATTTAAGTATCCTACTTTTATATTTTTGCTGCGTGATTGAACTTTTAGATTTTTCATATTCGAGTACTTTTATTAAATTCTTTCAAATATGCTAACGTGGCCACTAAATTAACACGTGGCATGTTGACCTGTATCCCGAGTATGCATGCATTTTTCACTTCCAATTTTGCGTGTTCTCATTATTATATATTTAGTGCGTGAATTCTTATTTTTTCTATTTAAATGTCTTATTTTTATTTAACGATCCTATCAAATATGCTGACGTGGCTACTAAATTGACACTGTGCTAACATGTATATTGGGTGTGCGTGAAAATTCATTTTTTTTTTCCATTTAAGGGCATCTGCTTCTTTTCTTTTCTTTTTTTTTTTTGGGGGGGGGGTGTTTGTATTTTAAAAAATAAATCAAATACGTGCTGGATATTTTTTCTATAGATCAAATATTTTTATAAATATTAAATCAATACAAAACAAAATACACTTTTAACATATGTTATTAGAAAAACAAAATACGAATAAAAATTCATAGCTTTGGTGATGAAAAAAAAGAAAAAGAAACCTCTAAACTTTTAAAACCAAGGTTTTCTAAAATAAGATTTTTATTTCAAATCATGTACACAAACAAATTCCTCTCTATTAAATTATATAGTGTTTGAGATTGTGGCAACATGACTCTATATTATTGGATGCTGATGATTCAATTTTATTGGATCTTACTGAGCAACACCATCCAATGCTAATGGATTTTTCTGGCAGCTAGACACTTGAGTTTTGCTAGGCAACAAGATTTATGCTATTGGTCCTTGGAGCAGCAGGACCGACGCTAAGAGAAAAGCAATTCAATCCAACTCCACCAAATCTCAAATAAAAAAATTTATCATCGTCTGATTTTTTTATAATATAAAAAAAAATATTATCAATTTATTTTCTCTTTTCCATATAAAAAAAATTCAAGTGCATATACTCTATGTTTATAGTGTGGTTTACAGTGCAACGAGTATATATTAACGGTATATACACAATGTTTTTTCTACCTTTTTTTTAAATATAATATAATTAACAGTAAAAAAAAATATGAGAAAAAAAAATCTTCATAGCTTTGGCGATGAAAAAAAAAAGAAGAGGAAACCTCTAAACTTTTAAAACCAAGGTTTTCTAAAATGAGATTTTTATTTCAAATTACATGCACAGACAAATGTTTTCCTACCATAAATCAGATAATATTTAGAATTGTGATAAGGATTATTTTTAAAATATTTTTTATTTAAAATAATATTTTTTGTAATTTATTTTTAATATTAACATGTCATAATATTTTTTTTAAAAAATTATTTAAAAAAAAACACACTTGATTGAAAGAACGGTTAGGAATCACAGATGCTGCAAACAAATCTCTTGCTGTCATAGATCAATTGGAGAACAGATAGCACTACCATTTACATCTATAAAAGATTCTAGTCTCCCAGCACTACCCTTTGTTGTCAACCCCTTTGAAATGATAAGATATAAACTCAAGACTTTTATTTAAAACATTTAATATCCCATTGATATAAACATTTCATTTAAAAAGAGAATTATACTTGAAATGACTAGGCCTTGATAATATAAAATAAATAAAAAGATGAAAAAATCTCATCTAAAAAAATAAAAATAAAAATAAAAACAAATTATTTTTTATGATTCTAATTAGATTTTAAAAGAAGATGTTTCACGGAAAGAAAAGGGAAAAAATAACTACATTTTATTTAAAAAAACTAATAATAGATCCACAATATAGATTAAGAAAATAATTTTATTTAAAAAAGCATTTTAAACATTTTTAAAATATATGTAAATCAGTTTTATCAAGTTTTAAAAGCTGTAATTTTGAATTGGGTTCTAAATGGTATTTTATATTATTTTAATGTGCTAATTTGAAAAAATAAATAAATATTATTTTAATATATTTTTAAATAAAAAATATTTTTTTAAAAAATCAATAACACACGCATCTAAATCCTCCTGTATTTATCTTTTATTCTTTTATCACTTTTTATTCATATTCATTGAAAATACTATATTTATACCCAGCTCTCTCTCTCTCTCTCTCTCTCTCTCTCTCTCTCTCTCACTCTATATATATATATATAGACACACACTAAGACTTTAGGGTTTCTTAGCTCTGGTCGCTGCCATCCCGCTCTTTCCCCTTCGGCGGCTTGCTCTTGCCTCCACCATTCAGGTAAGCATCTGCGCTGTCTGTCAATTAACCCTACAGTGCTTATTCTAGTGCCATAGATCTCTTCACCATGCCTAGCTAACCCAAGACCAGATATTTTAGGATTTTAGATCCCCATTACTGTCCACGTAAAAACTACCGCAATGTAGTTTGAACTCAAAACTCTATTTGCATGTGTTTGCATCCATTCAAATTTCAGATGTAAAACAACTACGCTGAAATTTTGAAATATCCCAATTTAGCTTTTTTTACATCTCCTGGCGAAGCTAATGTTTTGTTTGAACTGCGAAGAATGGTTAAAACTGGTTGGGTCGACATAATACAGTATGTCGAAGAGAGAGCAGAGCAAAAAAGATAGAAAAATTGAGACTTGAATGGGGACCAGAAGGAGTCCTAGTCATTTTTATTGTACTTTTATGGTTCTGTTGGGTTGGCGCTCCTAGTAACTATATTTGATATCCACTGTTGGCGGGGATTCTTGACTTGGGATAATTTATGGTCTCCTTTGTTCTTATTTTTTTTTGTTGATCAATATGTTTATGTGATTCATTCTTTTTAAACCAGCTAATTTGTGAAGAATTTTACAAATTTAATATGATTTTAAATTAAACAAGCAGGAATCTTGATCCTCTACTCTGTTTCATCTTTTTTGACAATTTTTCCTGCTTCTGTTGGCTGTTGCATGTCAAGGAAAAAACATAACCTGTGGGTTTATATGGTTTCTTTTTCTTGTAAAAATCTGAAGTTTTATTGTAAATATGAGTGCTAAGGTAGGTATTAAGGGGGTTTGTCACATTTGGAATTAAATTTGTATCGTTAATTTGGCATGCTCATTTGATGAAATTCAATTCTGTAAAATTAAATTTTTTATCTTAATTAAAATTAATCTCCATTGCAAAACCAGAATTAATTTATTTCTTAAGCTTAAAGAATTTAATTTGGCAATATGAATTATTTTTAACTAAACTAGTCTCCAATGATGGGGTATGAAGAGGTATCGAGCTTATATTATAAATATATAAATCATTTTATGACTTGTAGTGAAAGACTACTTTACTTATTGATCATTAAATAATCCTATATATTCTTCTCATATTCACTCTTTGCCACTTATTTTCAGTTACTCGCTTCACACACAACCAGCACAAATGGGTCGTGTAATTCGTGCCCAGCGTAAGGGAGCTGGCTCTGTTTTCAAATCCCACACCCACCATCGCAAGGGTCCGGCAAGGTTCAGGTCTCTGGACTTTGGTGAAAGAAATGGTTACTTGAAAGGTGTTGTCACCGAAATCATTCATGACCCGGGTCGTGGTGCCCCATTAGCCCGAGTTACCTTCAGACATCCCTTTAGGTATAAGAAGCAGAAGGAGCTTTTTGTTGCTGCTGAGGGTATGTATACTGGACAGTTTGTATACTGTGGAAAGAAGGCTAACTTGATGGTTGGGAATGTCTTGCCTCTGAGATCTGTTCCTGAAGGGGCTGTTGTTTGTAACGTGGAACATCATGTTGGAGACCGTGGTGTTTTTGCTAGAGCTTCTGGGGATTATGCTATTGTTATCAGTCACAATCCTGATAATGACACCACCAGGTATTACCCAACCCTTTACTTTAGTTGTTTTTTTTAAATTATTTCGTTGGTTTGTTTCATTTTGTGATTTTATTGCTGGGTTTGATGTTTGACAATGTCTTATAATAAATATGCTTTGGATCTGAAGTGGGTTTTTGTTTTTTTTGTTGTAATGAATTGAGAAGCTGTTTGTGTGAAGGTACCTGGGAGTGTTTTATAATAAATATGTTTTGGATCTGAAGTGGGGTTTTGTTATTTTTGTTGTAATGAATTGAGAAGCTGTTTGTGTAAAGGTTATAACTTCGGTTGAGAAGTATGTTTAGAGTGGAATGGTTGTGTTTTGATTAATTGGCTCAGCTATGTAGCTTCTTGGTTGCGTATGTTTCATTTCTCAGCAGTGGTCTGAGTTAAATAATTCTGCCATGATGGTTATCCTTTGTTTGGAAAGGAATGCTTTTGTTTTCATGCTGGTAGATTTTTATGATTTTGATTATCTTGTTAATTTGACAAGATCGGTGACACAGATATATGCCACCATGCCAGTAGTTGAATTTTTTAGCATATTTGCATCTCTGTATGTAAGATAGTTTTGCTAATTATATGTTGGGATTATTCCTTGCAGGATCAAGCTCCCATCTGGCTCGAAGAAGATCGTTCCAAGTGGCTGCCGTGGAATGATTGGACAGGTTGCCGGTGGAGGAAGGACCGAGAAGCCCATGCTGAAGGCTGGTAATGCTTACCACAAGTTCAGAGTGAAGAGGAACTGCTGGCCTAAGGTGCGTGGTGTGGCTATGAATCCAGTTGAGCATCCTCATGGTGGTGGTAACCATCAACATATCGGTCATGCTAGCACAGTCAGGCGTGATGCTCCTCCTGGTCAAAAGGTTGGTCTCATTGCTGCTAGGAGAACTGGTCGTCTTAGAGGACAGGCTGCTGCCTCTGCCGCCAAGGCTGACAAGGTTTAATGATTTTCATCTGCGTCATTGTTTTTGGTTATTGTCACTGCCTGTTAGATTATTTCAGCACTTACTGGGATGTTTCTAATGAAAGTTTTGTTTGGATATTCAAGTATCTGACGTCTTTTGTTTTCGACTGTTTTAAGATAATAGATATTTTGAATTCGTGCTCTAGTTGGATTTTCAATTATCTCTGCCTTGCGTGAATGCATTCCAAATCTGTATTATCTCATCTATATGGATAGAGTTTTACTCTGCAACTCAACCAGGTTGTTTACAATATTTTCTTGAGGTCTGTGCATGTTCAATCTCGATGGGGTAAATGTTCGATGGTGGCAATTGTCCTGTGACATTGTTTCCTTTGCGAGGGAAAACTGTATAGTAACGAAATCTTTTGGTGGTGGTGGAGGTGGCATGGTAACTGTAACACTGTAATGATGGTCTTCAACCCCTAACACAGCCATACCTGATGTAGAGAAGTTCTTCGAACGAAGGCAAGAAAAAGAGAAGGCCTCTTCTTCCTTCTTTGGTTTTAAGGTCCTTTCGAGCATATGGTTTCTCATGCCTTTCTTCCAAATCTGTTTTCTTGCTCGATTTTGTTAAATGACTTGTGCAAACATGGGCATGTTGATGAATTCTAGCACCAATATTCTGCTTGAAGGCTTGAAATCCTGCAGAAAGTTTGGCCGTAACCGAAGGAACGCCTAGACGTTTAACAGGCAACAATCCTTCTAAAATCTTGAATCGATAAGAACTGGGTCACCGTGTAATTAATCTCCAAATATGTTTGTGGAGGGGATCGTAGCTTCTTGTTGCTCCTGCAACATAGAAAAAAAAGTCATGCTTAAGCTATTTTTCCCCTCTTAGCAGTAAAGGAATCCTTTCCAAATCTTTCTGCTGATTAAAACTATAGAATGATGCTACCTCCACTTTTATCATTATTCCCGCGCTTTAATGTGCTTCTTTTTATAATTTTCCACACCATTAATTAGTGTTTAATATTTGTTTTTACTTTTTTAAAAAAAATTTGAAAAAATTTGAAATTTTTATTTTATTTTTTTACTTTAAATTAATGATTTTTTGATGTTTTCAAATCATTTTAATGTGCTGATTTCAAAAATAATTTTTTTAAAATAAAAATAATATTATTTTGATATATTTCCAAGTAAAAAACAATAACATCCACACTTCCAAATAGAATTACAACAAGAGGCATGTATTTTGATTAACTACATAATTTTTAATTTTTTCTTCTCAAATTGATAGCATGGGCTTGCAAGTTATAAATTTTTATCTAAACACAAGACACCATGTCAAGATTTGCTTATGATTGTTTTATAAAATTACTTAAAAAAAATAAGATAGAATTAATGATAATTATTGACATAAACTTGACTTTCTACTTCATTATAAATAAATATGATTACAATGTAAGATTAATGTTATTTTATTTAAGTGTGTTAATTTTTGCAGTCAATAAGAATAAAATTAAAAAAATAATTTTAGCTAATAAGAATTAAAAAAAAAAAAACAATATAAACAACACATCTACACTCTCGTATAAGAGGATACATTATGCATTGTCAATCCCCAAACTTTTTAGTTTTTTTAATTGATTATGTAATGGGCTCCATAATAAGCCCAAACATTAAATCGAGCCCACATGGTCAGCTAACAAAAAACAAGGGTGCACGCATCCAAAACCAGAAGTTCAAGAACTCGGAGGTATAACCCGTCTTGACCGACCCGAAAAACACCATCTTTCCACCTGAGACAAACCGCCAAAAATGGCTTGCGCAGAGAGCAATGGTGCCACCCTTCTCCATCTCCTAACCCTTCTATTACTAACAATTTCACTGCCCTATAAATCACTGTCCATTCGAATACCGGATCATGTTTCCACCGCCATTAGAAACCCGCCACCCGATTACCCATTAAAAACAGCAGTTTTCGCCCTCGGTTGTTTTTGGAGATCTGAAGCCGTGTTTGGTTGCTTGAATGGTGTTGTACGGACCACTGTTGGTTATTGTGGCGGATCCAAATTGAACCCCGTATACAGAAGCTTAGGTGATCATGCAGAGTCCGTACAGGTCTCTTTAAAAAAACGTTGGAAATCTGCTTTTGATTGTATTTATTTATTTTTCAGTCAATTTCTTTTGAAAACAATGCTTTATTAACTCAGCCTGTGTAGACTAATGCAGTTTTGTTATGTGTTGATATATATATATATTGATAATGAGAGAATTTCTTGTTGAAATGTATTCATTTGGGCAAATAGAATCGTGGGTTTTTGTTAGAACTTGATTTAATTCTGTGTAGTACAATTTTTTGATAAATGCTTATATAGATTTTAGACTCGGTCTGTGTAGAACAATGCAATTTGACTATGTTTTTTCGCGAATCTATTTATTGGGCCATTTGGAACTATGTTTTTTTGTTATAATTTGATTAATTTTAGGTGAAGTGAAAAATTGTTATATAGAGTCATTCTGTGTAAAATAAAGCATTTAGTTGGTTGGTGTTGTGGACCGCATTGTTATGATTGGATAGCATAATAGGTCCGAATGTGATTAGTTTGGTTTGCATGGAACAAGTCTGTGTATGAAATTTTGTGTTTTCTCGATTTGTTTGATGTGGGTTTTTGTTAATGTGTTATATAGGTAGAGTATGACCCGAAGGTGATTAGTTACAGTCAACTCTTGGAGGTATTTTGGGCTAGTCATGATTCAAGGCAAGTGTTTGGGCAAGGTCCTGATGTGGGTAATCAATATAGGTAAAAGGTCATGACTATCACTAGCATTTTCTTGTTTAATGTGATTAGTACTGTTTTACTGGTTAATTGTTGTGAATATAAATGTGCAGGTCTGTTATTTTCACTAATGGAACTGAAGAGCGTAGATTGGCTGGTGTTAGCAAAGAAAGAGAGCAGTTGAAGTTGAGGAGCAGTGTTGTGGTTACTCAAATTCAACAGCTTGGAACATTTTATCATGCAGAGCCAGAACATCAGGTTTTGTATTATTTTAATGGTGAAATGTGTGGGTTTCCGACAGTTTTGAAGCATTTGTTAGTTTAGATATACACTGTAGTAGTTGAAGTTCTAGAAAATGCTGGAAAGATTTGTGGCAGAAAGTTTGAAGCTTACTATAAGATTTTTGGACAGTGGCAGCACATAATAAACAATATAGTGTTGGTTTGTGTCATGGTTGTTGTCATGCTAGAGCCACAATTGTGGCCATGAATTTGTTGCTCACTGCAGGGATATCTGCCTGCTGCATAATAGAAGGATGCAATTAATCAACATTCTAAAATTTGCATTTGCTAATGGTTAGTGTATAACCTTTGTATAGTGTGCTTAAGCATGCAGTTCAACAGGGTACCTATAACTCTTACATAAGAACTTATAATGCTTTTGGGGACTTTAGATGCAGAAGCAGAAGGCTTCAGTATGTCTGTTTTCAGGGGCAGAAGATACGACGCAAGCTTGAGAAAACTCCTATTTCTGGTCTATACTGAGAAAATGTTCTATAGCCTCAACTGACAGTGTAAAATCAAGATTCAAGAGTATATATTGAGAAAGAAAAGACACTCATATTTGATTCTTAGTTGTAACTTCTGTTTTGTAATTCTTATGTTGTTTTGAAAAACATTCCATCCAAGTTAGTGTGTTGATCCATTAACTTTAAAGGTTTGGATATGTGCAGAAATTTGAGCTCAAGCAGAATCCATTTATTCGTCAGCTGATGGGAAACTTGCCTGAAGCGGACCTTGAGAATTCAAGTTTGGCAGCAAAATTAAATGGCTATGCAGCAGAGCTCTGCCCTCCACGCATTCAAAAGCAGATCAATGCAAAGATCAATGACATTCTTAGAAAAGGTTGGCCTGTTCTGAGAGATGTATAGCTGGCTTTTGGAGTAGATTTCAAGTCAGTATGCTTCAGCTGACAAGCTCCTGTACTCAATGCACTATTGCATTCTTTTTGCTGGGTTGGTTCATGCCAGGGCATAGAGAATCCAGAGCTGTGGATGGCACAAGCAAATAGACAGGGTAATTCTACATATGGCCTGTTCTTGATTCACTAAAACAATATCAATGTTCCATTCCCAAATAGCTCTAGGCATATTCTGTTGTTCAATAGGTATTATCTTATATGCTGCCTATGATTGAAGTCATACTGTTTCACATTTATTCTTCACATTTGGATAGTTCAGAAACAAAAAAAAAAAAAAAGTCGAGAATTTGGCCAGAATATGAAATACTGCTATATGAATTTGGTCAAATCGTGTCATCAGAGTCTTAGATCTTGCTGTGATCTGTTTACCTCTTTTCCAGCTATGGATGCGTTCATGTTTGTTTATTTCATAGAGAGAGCCATCATATTAGATTTCTTTCTGATAGTAGAATGAGCTAAATGTTGTAGAACTCATATTTCTCTTTGGGAGGAAATGTTTTTAGCATGCAGATTCATATCGTACTAGCCCCTTGAACTTTGGCCTCTGGTCTCTGAACCCCTATCCCCGTAATAAAGAAACCGACTCCCATCTAGCTAGTCGTTAAAGAACACTCGTTTCTCCATTACTTTTTTTTCAGTAGTTTTGTTTTGCTCAACTTTGATGTTGCATACTGTAAAGCAACTAAACTGCTGGTGCCTGGTGTGGGAGGAAATCCCACTGCCAAAAGCTCTAAGCTCCTCTTTTCTCTTGTGAGCCAGATTTGACCCGCTAAACGAGTCCCTTGGATAATTTCAGTTACTATTAATTACGTACCATTAAATCTGCTGCCACCCACTCAATCAGTTGCTATTTCCTGGTCACAGTCTATCCTATTTAGGTTCTGGACAGGCAGAAGTCCAATCTCATCGTGTCCTTCACTGCACTGATGCAAGAAATCACAACGAAACAGCCAGCATTTTTCTTCCCGGAACAACAAGAAGCACAATTCATTCTTTCAGATAATGGAAGTCAGAAATGTATCTAATAAATTTATTGATGGTCGTTGGTCTAGGAGGTTAAGCTCAAAAATGCCATAAAAGAACCGACTCGAAGTCAAGAGTACAGCTACAATACACCTCACATGGAGGCTAAGGAAGGAACCCAGCAAGAAATAAAATGCGAGACAAAAAACGCTTAAAAAATATGAACAAAATGTGAACCCAGCATGGCATAAATGTTACCAAACAAGCGAAGAACTAGAACCAAGCTAAGACCATATCATAGATCGAGTTCTCGGAGACACTTATGATAGTTTTCTTGGAAATTTGTTGAGATGCCGAGTTAGGTTGGAATACTTGTGTGATGTGGGAAGCCCTAAGGATTGTCGAGAACAGTACTCTTTAAGTACATAAACCAAACATGCTTGTCCTACAACTATAGTCAGCCTGCCCACTTTCCAACATGGTGATTCTCTACATGAACTCAAGTCAAACCAATTAATGGCAGAGAGCAACCTTGAAAGATAACTACAACATCAAAGAATGAATCTGCTGCAGATAACAGCTGTTCTGTTCTCAATCATGTTGGGATTTTATTTGTTAATATTTTGCTTTTTGAAGGTATAATTAATTGTCTTACTCAAGCAAGCAAGACCTAAGCCACAAATCTCCATAAGCTGTTTCTTTGGTTATATGTTAGGTTATCTCAAACTAGTTTTTGTAAATCAAAATGAAGTTATATTTAGATAAGAAATCTACTCTCCTATTACCTCCGTACATAAAAATCTCTCAACACAACATGCTATATTATTATTAAACCTAGTTTAGTTTATAATCTAATTCAAGATTCATGAGTTAGATTAATCTAATTTTTTAAAACTCAATTTAAATTAATTTTTAAATAAATTTAATTTTAAATCGACCTATTAAATTATATATTAAATTAATCGAAGTTTAATAACACTCTCAAACTTGAGAATACAAAGAGCTAGCCAATACCTAAAGGGTTTCTACAAGCTATTTTATGATAGGTAATAGAGTGGAGGATATAGTCACTTCAGTCAAAAAAAGATTCCTACTTGTAATTGAAAGATATCCAAAGACGAAATTAAATGACATTATTAATTTTAATTGAAAATGCTATAAACTTTTAAATCAATGGTATTGATAACGATATAACATTGAAAATGATTGAAACTTTTGAATTGATGGTATTAATAACGACATAACAATTGAATACGACTTGCCATTTGCTCAGAATGTAAATGAACATTAATAAATTAAATGAGAATCAATCAAATATACTTTTGATCTTTGTTTATGCAATATAAAATGAAACTGAATGATTCTAGAAGCATTTATCAAGAGATGTTTTCCTTTACTTTATAGAAAAGAGGTATTTAATTGATATTTGATCAATCCACAATTCAACCACTGAAAAATCTTATTTCAAAACACGTCAAATTTTTAAACAGGAGTAATTGGTTCTATCTGTGATGAGGAGCCCCACTCCATGATCTCACTTTAGAGGAAGAGCCCGACTCTATGGGCTGGCTCTCAATAACATGTCTGAATCTATTTTTCTTCTCTAATAAGCTTACGCAACTTGCCAGAACCCAACTCTTATTTGAGAATTTTTCTAGGATTCTACACTCGTACCCTAGTATTTTATACTAATTCAATATATATTATTTTAGGTAGAATACAACTTCAATTATCACAAGGGTAAAATTACACTCTAGCTCCTTCTCTTCATAAAAGGACAAAACTTATGGATTGTAAATACATAATGAATCCTTTAAACTCCATGTTGACAATCTCTTCATTGTCAAAATTTTTAGATTATATATTTTCAGAGTCTATCTCTATAAAATATCATTGTATTTTCTCTCTCTAAAATATTACTTACTTAAACTAGCATTTGAGAATTCTTAAATCTATAAAAAAAGATATTTTATAGGTAACAACTACAAGTTATCTTGGCTTACTAGACACCACTAGCTGCTAGCTACTAACTACCAATCACCTAGACTTTTTATATCAAGCTACAATGCACCTTGGTTAAGGAGAATGAATTAAATTACTTGAATTAAAAGATCAACCGATTACCCAATACATAAATCTTGTTTCTAAACTACTTGAATATTTTGAGACTTATCATGAATAATTTTAATTTATCTCTTATCAATATCAATCCAATCACATCCTTCCAAAGAGGATAATGTGAAATATTATGGCTTCTTCTAGTGTTAATCACTTTGTTTTCACTTGCATTAGCCACTCCATGCCATTCATAATTTTATGTTCCATTAGTTTTACATAAAATATTTTTTAGTGGTAGATGAGATGACGATGGTGGTGATGGTGAGATGATGATAGTGACGGTGATGGGGTGGTTGTAATGGTAGTGAAAAAGAAGATGATGGTGAAGAAGAAAATGATGGTGTTAGAGGAAAAGATGGTAGTGCTTGAAAGAGAAGATGGTGAATGAAATAGTTGGATGATATTGTAAGTGGATTACTATTTGTAAAATATTTTATGAAATTTTACGAGTTTGAAATATTTTTCAATAAATAAATTAATTTTAAGTTGATTATAAGATATTTCTCATTAGCCAGTTTTCCTGTAAAATATTACAAGAAAAACAAATACAAAAAAATTAAAAAATATTTCTGTAAATTATTTTAAGCAAAACAAATGGACCCTAGTTTGTTATTAATCCTTTTCTCCGAGTCCTGTTGATCATAGACAGCCAAAATTATTCTTAAACATATCAATCATTTTTGCTGTTGTTTTCGAGTGATTTACATGCCAAGCTATTTAGACCACAGAAATTGTTTGGACCATCTAATTACGAACAATTACTTTGAGCAGAAATGTCTAGATTCTCTGATTCAGATCGTGCCCATCAATCAAAAACAAGATAAAGTTTTAGTTTCTAGGTGGGTTAGGCAATCAAATACTGGTGATTTAAGAAGACAAGAAATTAGGAATGGCTTGGAACAAGCAGCAGCAGCAGCAGCAGGAGGAGGAGGAGGACACTTGAGTCCCACATGCATGTGCATCAATTTTATGCATTAAGATAGACATCACAACCAATTCATACCAAAATGTTTTTATTTTGATTAAATTGAAACTGATTCAAGTCAAATATGAACAACAAGCCCCTATAAGTCATCAAAACGACAACAATCCATTGGCTGGTGTCCTCAATTATTAGCTTGCTTTCCTGTTTTTTTGACCAGCTCGAACAAGCAACTTCTTTCTTTTCTTTTATTTTTCATTTTGTAATCTATTTGATTTTGGAGATATAGTTGTGTGGAATTACGGAAATTCAAGTGTTTATGACATGCAAAACCATATCTTTTAATATGGTTTTTTTTTATATATATTATTATTAGATGGTAAATATATGCTTGCAGAAATAATGTACAGTATTGCATCATATACGCAGTCACTGGTGATAAATTAATTTTCACTGACTCGTACACTTTTTTCTTCCCTAAAATTTTGATAGCTACTTGTCATAAGTTGATAAAACACATCCATGTCAACAACACAAGAAATTCCATGCTCGGAATTAAGATATTAAACCCAGCTCAAGATTTAAATTATAGATTAAATAGGAATATCTGAGTTGATTTAAGTTGATCAAAATAATATCATTTTTTATTTTTAAAAAGTTTAAATGGTATCAATTTAATGAATAGGACCTCGCTCCACATTCATCAAAGAGAGACGGCCATTCATATATATATATATATATATATTGACAAAATTAATCACATTATCTTGATTCATTACATGAAGTTGCAATTACAACAATGAGGTCTGCTGCATCAAATAAAGAAGTGCCATGTGGGGTGAGAGGAGAAAACCAACCAATTGTCTACACAGGGCAGCCTTTCTGGCTGCTTTTCAATCTACAACACCATTTTCAATCAATCATGACAAAGGAAACTATCAATCCTTTTGTTTTTTCATCTCTTATTGGCTATCGCCAGTGAATACTGTACAGTACTTTGCCACCCTATAATATATAGTCAACTTCAGTGCTTCAATGATTGATGCTAACACAAAGAAGATTTTACAATAATAATTTCTAGAAAATGTTTTTTCATGTCATGCTATATAGTAAGCTCAAACCTCATCCTGTGCCTTTGCTCAATGACTATGCTTTTATGGCAGATTTGAGGCATACCACGATCAGCTGCTGTAATTGCAAGCTTGATTGTTCCATGTGATCAAGCAACAAAATTCATAAAGCTGAAATTAACTTGGAGCTAGCAGAAGATAAATCAACAGAACGGGAGAGAGATAGATGTGAAAGGTAGCTAGGGTTAGCCCCCCCACCAAGAAGGCATACATTATAGTACAGAGTTATAACATAACACAAACTGTTCTGAATGGAAAAACTCCAAACATGAAAACAAATATGGACACCTAACTATGTCAAATAATGTCTCTTCGTCAGGGTTATAGCAGCTGGAGGTTAACTATAACTCTGACAGAAGCCAAAAGGCAACATTTTTAACTGGAGTATGTTTCCAACAGGCCTTGTGATAATCACAAATATTTTGATTCCTTTTATCTTATCATCTCTGTTAGAGACCGAAAGACTACTTCTTCACAAGGAATAGTGAGGCCCATGCCGTGTTTAAAGCCAAACTCCTCTTCAGCTCTTTGGAGTAAGCTTTGAAACTCAGGACGATCCAACCATGATATTGGGATAATGTATCTGCTTCTGTTCTCTCCTACATAAACTGCAAAATGGCCTTTCGGTACATCATCAGGCAGGCCATCTTGGTCATAGCCATTTTTCTTTCCAAAACTTGAGCATCTTTTGACAATTTGTTTGAGAGCTGATGTTTGAGGAGACTTGTTTGATTTTCTTATAGCCATTTGGTGATTTCAGATAGCTTGTGCTTTACAACTTTTTGGGTGATGAGAAGAAATTCAGGCGGTGAGGATGGACAAAGGGGCTAAAGAGGAGAAGTGTGGAGGGTGGTGGGGAAGGACCGAAGGGAAGGAGAAGTATTTATGGAGAGATTACAAGCAGAGATGGCTGTTTCCTGTTTTTTTAGTAACAATGTCATGTGATGTGGGGACGAAGAACAGACCGAAGGTGTTTCAGAATACTGTATAAAAAGGCCATGCAGTATCCAAACCATTGTGGTTTACCCTACCTTGTAGCCTCTTCTAAGGACATTAAGGGACCATCTTCCCCTCCAAGGTTTTCAAGTCTTCTCTCCTTGGACGCTATTCGAAGATTGCAAAACCTTTTCTTTCTTTCTTTTTGACATATGCTAGCCTCTTGGGGATAATTTTCTTTGTTGAGCCATGTACAGAAGAGTTAAGCCTTAAAGCCTGCGAATCTACAATGTCTTTTGAGCAATCCTACAAGGCATGGCATGCATTCTTGTCCACCAATTCGAACTTCATGGTGTCAAGTATTTAACTTGGCTGGGCTTGAATTACGCCGACTGACCCAGTGAGCCCTCCTGAAAGGGATCATGAGTCCCTTCAAGCAGATCAAGTAAAGCCCCACACATTGAATTAAAGGGATGGACTTTTCCCAGTTTATTAATGTTCTTTTATCTGGTGCCCAAATGTTGCTACAAGTTCAACAGTAAGACCACACTGGCTTTTTTTATGGCCTTCTGTTAAAAGTAAAGACAATGCCGACAATGCCTATATATATATCAATGGCCGTCTCTCTTTTGCATGAACCGACAATGTTTGCTTCCACCCTTTAATTTTTTGCATTTTAAAAATGTTTTTGAAAAAAATTATTTTATTTTTATTTTTTTATTTACTTCAAATTAATTTATTTTTTGTTTTTTATATTTTTTTCATGTATTGATATAAAAAATAATTTTTTAAAAGTAAAAAAATATTATTTTAATATATTTTTTAAAAAATATTTTAAAAAATAATCATTACTATACTCTCAAACACCGAATAACCTCACGTTTTAAACAGCAAGAGTCGATCTTGTCTAAAGATTAAGTTGTCAATCATATTTAAAAAAAAAAATTGGATTCGAGATAAATCCAAAACCTAACTCGAGATAAATCCTGGATCGGTAGGTAACCTACCAGGTGTAGGTCTTATAACTAGAATCTATGGAACATGATGTTTCGAACATTTTGTCATCCACTATAGATTTTCGCATGCATGCATATACAAAATTCCAAAACCATTTCGAAGAGTTTTTCAATTTATATTGAAAAGGATATTTGAAGTTCGAAACCTTACTGATTTCCTCAAAAGCATTTGAGAAAGTGACTGAACTATACGAGGAACAAGAGGTAAGCTTTTTTGTTGGATGGTTTGGATAATTACTTGAACCACAAATTTCCATCCAAATTACCTCAGAATGCATGCCCAGCCCAGTGAGAAAAGAGTCTCATCAGTGCCCGCAAGCTAATCATATCCTTTTGCTAAGGCAAAATTATTTCTTTTCTGGAAGTGCCTTTCCATGGCATGGACGAGCATTCCAAGAGAATTTAAAGTCATTCTCAGCTTTTCAAAATTTGCCAAATTTTAGACATGTTTAGCATGATGGGCTCTTTCTCTTGCCAGGTACCACAAATTTCTCACAATTTTAGGACTGCCCATGTGTGTCCTGCCAAACTCATAACCCCAATAACAAGCACACAGCCACATATATGAAATGGAGCATGCAGACATTATATTCTTCCCAAACTTTGAGCACCACTACTTTGTTGGGATTGCGTGTCTATTCAAGAGTGTGGTACAGATTTCGTGTTTATTTTAAATTATATTTTAAAGTGTTTTTTATTTATAAATACATTAAAATAATGAGTTTTTTTTTATTAAAAAAAATAGTTTTTGATGTAACACATCAAAACAATTCAAAAATAATTTTAAACAAAAAATAATAAATTTTAAATAAATAACATTTAAATTTTAAACAAATAACGTTTTAGCCACAATGCTAAACATACCGGACACCAGTTACTCTCCCATGTTCGTTCTGAGGATCATCATAAGGGCGAAGCCTACCTCTATCTGCTTTCACTGCATCTCTCTTGTTTTCTTCTACATTCCAACAACGGCAAGCAATACCCAAAACAGAAACTTGTGCTAAGTGCATCACCAACATCACATGCCGAAAAACTAATTTAAGAGGCACTACTTATTAATCTTCTGAAATCAACCAGGGATGCTACTGTTGCCAAAACTTCTTTATACAAAAGGAAAATGAAAGATATTAGAATGTTGGATTAGACAGAGTAAACTGTCAACCTTTTGTGACTGAAAATAAGTTGGCATACGAAAAATACAAATCAGAGAATGGCCCCTCCTAGTTACTCAAAGGCAGACACCATCATTGTGATCAAAAGAGGAAATTTTTCTTTATGTGAATGGCAACCTTGTCCAATGATTACCATGTGACGGTCATGTTACTCTTGTCTTTTGAATTTATTTATCTCTGACCTCGAATGTTAGTGTGCTACTCCTGCCTTCAGAACACTTAATACAGACAAATCAGTAAGGAGCAAGGACTAAGGTGATGCAACACCATCCCAATTTGCCTACGACAACTTCAGCCATCTGCAACTTTCCACTGAAAATCATCCGAGAACAAATTCCTATTGAACCATTTGACAAGTTAGCCTTGTTGAGTTGGGGCTTAACTTGATGAGTTGGTTTAGGTTGGATTGGTAATTGCATGATGTAGTGTCCTAAACAAGAATGGAATGTGTTGATATATTTTGTTTAGGAAAAGAGACTTTCCTCCTTGGAGTTGGACTTGAAGCATTTTTCCTTGAAATTAAAAAAAAAAAAAAAACTTATTTTTCTAATGAAGGACTTTGTTGCTAGTATAAATAGAATGGGCAGTTACTAGCTTGTGTGCCTCCCATATTGATGGTTTGTGGTGGCAACCAAAAAGAATTAGCGATGTGGTAATTTTTTCTTGTGAACGATTTCTAGGATGTAACTGGGTTTTGGCTAGTGAGGTGGTTGTGTGTTTAATTTGTTCTTGAAAACCCCATATTTGATAGTGGAGTTTTGTAGAGCAGGCTTTGCCGAACCACATTATATTTTGTGTCCCTTTTATTTTATTTAATTATTTGGTTTGCTTGGGTTTTGCACAACAATTGGTAACAGGGGAGGTTGATGGAAGTCTTGTGCGAAACAATTGAAGATGGCGAGGGCACAAACTGGCGAAGAAATTTGAGACAGAATTGTTTGATGGGAAAAACAATTTTGTTCTTTGGCAAAGCACCTTGAAGGATATTCTAACAACTCAAAGAGACTAGCTTGAACAATTGAAGGACATTGATTATAATTATTATGTAGTCTGTTTTATCAAATTCTAGACCTATAATGGATTACAGTAATTGAGAATGCTTCTATTGTCATGGAAAAGGCCATATTAGTACCACTGTGGCCATCTTAGTACCATTGTGAGAAGATGAAAGCCGAGAAGGCTTGAGAAGCTAAATAATAGGTATCTAGCATTAAACTGCTGTGAAGGCATCAGCACACTGGAGCACTATGAATTATGAAGGCTTGAGAATTTGCCTTGCCAACTCGTAAAATCAGCCTAGTATGACATACCTTCTACTTAACCATCCTTTTCTAAGACATGCATACATCAAGCAACTTTCTAACCATTTGCTATTGCAAATCATGAGATCAGAACAGAATTACAAAGTAATTTCTCTTTTCTGGTCATCAAGATACTAAGCCATGCATTGTTAATAACATTCACCCATAATACTTTGGTCTTTACCAAAATTAGTAAAGAAAACTAGAAAACTAAAACTAGAGAGCCCCTAGATGTGGGTTAGTCCACGTTTTTTTACATCTAATTACCACTAGCGATTTGTCTTCAACCATCCAAGTTCGATGATGAAACGCCAAAGTTAGTGTGTCGCAATCATGTACATTCAGATATCATACCGTAGGCTAGTTTTGATGGTTGAGGTGGTCCATCTAACATGCTCAATTGTCTTCTCAGCTTAAGAATATGATCTTGCACCTATCATATTTCATATACCATCAGAAAAAGGTATCCTAGCAAGTTCTAAACACTGAAGCAGTCTGTCTATGAAACAAGCATACAAGATAAAGCACCAACAACTAAATAGCATATGCAATTAGGAAAAGCTTATAAAGTAAACCAATAATACATAAACAAAATTTGGAAAATGATATAGATCCAATATTGCCTTTTTTCTCAAGGACACATTTTGGAATGGAGAGGGGTCTAGCATTTTCCAATAACCTTTAAAGTCCAACCAAGAAAGAGCATATAACAGAAAGTAGCAAAGAGACAGGTAGTCATGGCTAACCCCCCCTCAACCTAAATGTACATACAGAGCTAACATTCTTAAGTAAACATCTCAGATTATTCAATTATACAGCATGCACATTCACAACTACAGGTAAAACCACACACAATGACTGTAAGCAATTATGAATCATTTGATAAAGTTAATTAGCTAAGACTAACCTGCTGACGAGCAGATGCAAGTTTCAAAAGCTCATCTGCCTCTGAAAAATTTATGAACCAGTGATTCAATGGATGGTTTTTGGTATCATCTTTCCCTTTCACATTCATATTTGGGCTTGGAACTGCAGTAGTCCAAATGTTAAAATGTAACCACGTAGAAATCACTGCTGAGAAAATTTACAAAGCATGAAATTTTACCAGGAGCAGGCAAGTTAAATCCAGCAGGAAGTCGTGGCACATATACAGCAGGATGATTCAGCACGCGAGCCAAAAAGTTCTCTGAGGGGTCAGGAAAGACAATCTCATTATAAGTTTCCACAACAACAGGTTTCTTGGTTGACTGTGGACCACTTTCAGCATCAGGATACAACTTCAATAAGTGGAACCTAATTAATAAAAATTAACCCACCATTAGCGAGATAATCTCCCTCCCTGGTCAAGTAAAAACACCAAATTAAAAACTTAAACTGCTCACAAGTCCACATGCTTATCACAGACATCGTCATGAAAAAGTATGGAGATACAAATTTCAAATTCACCCCAACCACATTCAGATAACTCAAATGGTGGAGATTCAACAACTCTTATAGGGTTATCAAAACTAGGATGCAATTGAAACACGACTTGCTTTATCACTACACCAAGATCCTCATTCGTCGCTCCGCGTACATACACTGTCCATTTATGAGACTGTAACCTAATTCATAAAAAAATAAAAACAAAATAAAAACAAAAGAAATATCCAAAAACCATTTAAGCAAACAGAAGAATGCAACTTACTCATTGGCCTTTTTACCAAGGTAAAATGCCATAGTTCCATATACCACCGGAACACTGATTTCAACATCTTTAAGCCTCTTGTTTTCATCCTAAATCACGACATCAAAATTAATACACCTAGTTTAACTAAAGATAAAATAATAATTAAAACGCTTATTAATTCAAAATAAATAAATAAATAAAGAGATATTATAATCCTCACAACAATGCATAGTCCATCAACAACAAATTAATCTCTCCACACATCTATTACACAAACTGCAACAATTTTTGACAAATCACGATGCCCGTTATCAAAAGTTAATCTTACTGACTGTAACTGTGCATGCACGCACACTGCTTTGATTCGACACTTGCAAATATGATTAACTATAAAAGTAGTACATTTCTTTACATGGGATTTCATAAAAAAAAAAAAAAAGGATTTTTGTATGGGTATGATCAGCTATAAAACCTGGAATGACTTTGGAAAAATGGGATTTCAAAAATGGAAAGTGAGAAGCTTTTATGTTATGGGTGAGTTATTATTACCTGGTTTATGTTGTTGTCGGTGTAATCAGTGGGTTTGATGCGTTGAGGTTTCGCAGCAGACTCAACATCTTCTAGTTGAATGCTTGTTTTCGAGGGTAATGGAGTTGTCGTGTGGGGCATTTTATTACCGCTTTGTAAATGGAAATTTGCAGGAGTTAGGCTTTAAGGATTACTCACTACCATTTTTTTGGGTTTTGGATGAAGTTTTTGTTTTTCTCGAAAAGAAAAGGAAGTGGATTGTTTTAGTAACTATCTTTTAGTCCTTGGATATTGAAGAACTCTACACTTGAGGCCCTAGTTTAATTTTCATATGGCTTCCAGCCAATAGAAGTTAACGGGACCCTTTTTTTTTAATTTTATCAATATTCTACAAAAATATTTAATTTTTTTTTAAAATAAAGTCTTAAAAATGGCCATTTCCTATGAATTTGTTGATCAATTAACAATTGGAGCCTTATTAGTTTTTTTGAAAACTGTAGAGTTGAATTTTTAAACTATAGATACTAAAGTAAAATATTGTTTGTTACAAGGAAGGGTCTAAAATATAGTTTTTCCACTCTTTTTTTCCCTTCCCTCAGACGTCTGCTGACATGTCGTTCGCTAGCGTGGGCATCACTAGATCTATCTGTCATCATCCATACCAAAAACTAATGGGGCTAGCACTAAGAAAATAATGGCCATTACTTGTAAACCAAAAATAATCAATGGACCCACCAATAATCATAGAAAAAAGAACACCGCATCCAATGGCGATTTATCATAATTTTTCAGGATATCATAACAGGGTTAGAAATGATTGTGATAATATAATTATCATGGCCAGCAGTCCAGGCTAATGATCAGCCAGCACTCTCCGAGTCATCAGAGATCAAAACACGCAGTAATCTAGATCACACCATTGACTTATGATAATCTCCTATTATTAACTCAAAAACATGCATCGCAACGGGCACCGCCACCAACAAGAGCCATGAGAAATTAACTGGGTAGAAAGCAACATCATCGCATCTTCCTGCTATCTGAAAATGAAAGGAAACAGGATAGGATAGAAACCTGAAACCATTATCACTTGACAAACTTTGGTGAGGTATCAACTCTATTGAGAGTGTAACAACCTAAGGAACAAAAATTTTAGTGGTAACTAGAAGAAATCAAACAATAAATGATTGTAGGAATGGCGTAAACTAAAATCAAAATCCCAGATGGTTACTGAAAAGATAAAAAGCTTGTCAACATTTTGATTAGCAGGACAAATCACAACTATGATCAATATTTTTATCACTTCGATTTTACAAAGCACAAGAATGGTACTAGAAAAAGAGTTCACTGAGCTCTTAAGAATGTTACATTTTGGAAAAGGAATCTGAGAATCTCCGTAATACAGAACCCTTCAATCTCCGAGACCATTGAGCTTGAATGAAGCAACCATTCACCCCCGGCCATCTCGTGTAGCAGGATAGCACCACCAAATCAAATATTTGAAGCATTCAGGGCCATTAACTTGCATTGTTCATTCATGGCCAGAAGTTGAGCCTCTTTCTTATCAAGAAGGGCACTCAACCTCACATTCTCTTCCATAAGTTTCTGAACTTCAGTCTCTTTCTGCATTTTCTCACCCTCCAATTGTGTTGTCTTCGCAACTAGCCTGCTTCACAACAAAATGAGATGCTAGACAAATATGGTAATCCAGCAGAAAAGCTATAAAGGAGACCAAGAAAAGGGATAAACTAATGTTGAGAGAGGCAGGGAGGGAGGGAGAGAACTAGCCTGCTAACTTCCTATGAATCGAGTGCAGACAACAAATATGAGAGTGTAAGCATACAATTAAAGTAGAGGACTTTTACAGACTGGAAACCCTTGGACTGTGAAGCAAAGTGATAACACAGATAGTACCACCAAACATACTAGTCATTGGCTATTTGAAATGTGATTAAAAATCCATATAGATTAAGCACTAGGTTGACTACTAATCATAATCCAGAATGTACTTGAATATCCCAGAAAAGTACATTGTAAAATCAGTAACCTAATAACATCATCGATGAAGCAAGAGCTGACATAGAAATCATTATAATTCTAAACAACCAGAATCATCACCAATAGCCAACAATTTGTGTTATCCAATAAAGAATTTACAAAACCATAATCAGAAAAGGTTTTGAAATTTGATCGCAAGTGATTAATGAATGTGCGTGATCAGCAAACCGTTCAGGTAAATATCAGTATAGGTTGGCCATGTCACCATACCTAATACTATTAGTAGAATATAGGTTCAAATCTCACACTATAGTTATCATAAAACCTAGAACTACACTTGTTGATAAAGAAAATGTGTAGTGAAGCTTATCATCTTATTTCAGGAATATCCAAGTACACTGACCGTTCAAAAAGCCTCTCAATAGTTTGAAATTGCCTCTCTGATGAAAGAAGTGTCTCTCTGACACTAATGAGACTGCTAACATAGGATTTTAGAGACTCGAAGTCCCTTTTCACTCGGCAAAGCTCTTGCTCATTTTCTGCAGCACATTGCCTCTGCCTAGATGTCTCTTCAACCAAATCCTCAACCCTCTTCCGCATATCATTCAAAATACCATTTGTACCCAGAGCAAACCGCTCCATCTCCTCTAATTTCAAAGACATGTTCTCAATTTGGATTGCTTTCCTTCTAATTTCTTCCTGACCTAAAGTTACCTTATCTTTCTCCAGTGCAGTTTCAGATTCTGCCATTATAACTCTTTTAACAAGACCTTCCATCACATCGGATACCATCTGCACAGACTTGAGTAGTTCACCAATATAAGCTTCGTCTTGTTCATCATAGCTTCCTTGTTGCTTTCTAAGTCTAATACATGATTCTTCATCCGGGCCAAATGAAGAAAGATCAACATCCCGGCACCAACTGGACAATGGAGTTCCATTCCTGTCAACAAGCCCCACTCCTTCTAATTCCTTTATTCCACATGATGTGTGAGCTAACTCAGGAACAGCAAAGACTCGTGCTTTTGCTTTTAAATAAGTCAACAATGTCGAGGTTGTTTTCACCCTTCGCCAAAGAACCTCCATCTCCTTTGCATGTTCCTCCGACCCTTGTACACAAGCCTTCACCTCCATAAGCTTCACTTGTAACACATCCACTTGAGACTGTCGCCTTTCCATCTCCTGCTTCCACGTTTCCTGAGTTTCTCCAACTTGCAACGTCAAACTTGACAAGTCGACATCCTCTCCTGCCATACCTTCCCTGAGTTGCAAAAAAAAAACCAGAAAAACAGAAATTCAAATTTTAGATTGTATAAACCTCATGCCAATCGACAAACCAAACCCGTCAGCTTTAGTGCATAACAACACATCATAAACCACAAACTCTAGTACCAACTACCAACCACGTTGAAGATAATTATCAAGCACCAAGCTTTGTGAACAACAATGCAAATTCAAGCTCATAACAAGGATATTAAGCAGCAAGATCATGCCTTTTTCTTGTTAAAAAATCACCATACATTAAAATCACTCCTAATTCTCCAAAAAAAAACAGTACCTTGAACCTTAATTAACAAAACCCCAATTCAACACGGGTTACCACTCACTGACCCTGACACAAAAACCCACAAAAAATTCACAGATCAAACCTCAAATCACGACAAAATCACAAAAGGGTATTCTTGCATCAAATGAGACAAATAAGAGACAATTTTAAAAGACAAAGCAGAGATTTTTAAAGGGTACAATACAAAATGTGTAAGAAACAAAAGACAGAGAGTGAAAAATAAGAGTAAAGAATTAAGAGAAAGATGAGACCTCTTTTCCGGGGTGCTGCTTCGTGGAGAGATTGACTGCGTACAGCTTGATTGATAAAGGAGTGAGTTTTGGTTTTTGTTTTAAGGTATAAAAGAGAAGAGGAGGTCAAGAAAGAAAGGCAAAATGGAAAGTATGTTGTTTCATGTCTGTGTAATAATGGTTTTTTCAAAGTAATTTTTATTTATAAATATATTAAAATATATTTTTTTAATTTTTTAAAAATTATATTTTATATCAAAACTATGTAAAAATATAAAAAAATAATAATTTAAAAATTGCTTTTCAACGGCGTTCCATGCAGTCACTTTATTTGCCTTGCTTTGTCCTCACCGAATCAATAAAACTATGCTGTCTTTTGACGTGCTTTTATTTTCTTCCCTTCTTTCTTTCATTTCAACTTTTCTTTTCTCTGTCGTCTTCTTCCTTTCTAAACTTCATAAATCTATCTTTTGCTATCAGTGGATGATTAGAAGCTCGGTGGTTTCTGGTTTTTTATGATTTTTATATAAAAATATATTAAATTAATATTATTTTTATATTTTTTATGATTTAGATGTAATTATATTAACAATCTTACAGATAACCTTACAAACTTTTTAAATAAAAATTATTATGCATCATAATAACAAATACACACTTAATTTTATATTCAATCTTACTTGTTTTCAACATAATCTGATTTTAATAATCCAAATATTTTATTTTATATAATCATCTGTTGAAATATTATGGTAATTATATAATTATTTTTATTAATACTATTTGGATTGTATTTGAACAATAACAATAAGGTAAGGAATTCTTTCTCAGTGAAAGCAGGTTATCGACTCAAATATAAGATTTGTATATTAAAGTATTAAAAATCTAAATTATTTTTTATTAGCTTAAAACGCGTTTTACATTATACTTATTAAAATCAATTAAAAAAACATTATAATAAGACGAAAAAAAATCAGTTTAGGATTTGTATATTCCACATTATTAATCAACATTCAATTTTAAAGTAATATTACAAAGTTGTACTAGTCAAGTTCATGATTTTGTTGCTAAAAGGCTTGATT
>Ga0325414_1000681_pt1 | contig 29332 bp, 27 predicted proteins | sample PopdelMetagenome_8_FD_206183 | JGI IMG/M metagenome (GOLD analysis project Ga0325414, IMG submission 206183) | Populus deltoides microbial communities from Bellville, Georgia, United States - Leaf-PdKOR-R3 | ecosystem: Host-associated > Plants > Phyllosphere > Phylloplane/Leaf | place: USA... | reverse complement strand
TCAACAAATACAAAATTAACATATCTAGAAAGATATAATACACCGTATTAACAATAATTAAATGAGTAATGCTATACAAATAAAATTTTCATACAAAACTCCTGCAAACGCTTGACACTTTTTTTTTTCAGGAGAGATGGGATTTTAGTATAAGAAGTGTAAATGATTTTTCTAAAAATATATATGTTACAGTATTATTTTACATTTGCATATTGAGATTAATACACAAGTGGAATATTTAATTAGTGTTGCTCTTGTCTCTAATTTTTTTTAGTTTAACGTGGGTGTCCGGGTCAGCTTGCACGCACCTTAATTAATCCTACGGGTCTTGAAATTAACGACCATGTAAACCTCTAGTGGCCATCATATGAGTAACCATAAGGCTTGAACCTGGAACAAACCTCTTGATTTCAAACTTTTACCACTGGCCACCACCTAGATGGTTGCTCTTGTTTCTCATATTAGTAATGGAGATGATGGCGAAATTTTATTCCCTTCTCGCCAAGTGTTAGGGCTTGAACATAGGGATCATTTTCTAGGAACAGCATCTTCGTATTGAGCGCAGTGAGCACCATTACAGAAAGAGATACCAGAACGCACAACGACAATAGCACAAGCATTACTCCATGTGCAAGGAAGCCCTTCACCTCTTTCGCATAATCTACTGAAGCCATAGCCAGCACTGTCAAAGGAAAAGAATAAGCCCACCATGCTACGTTGAACTTTCTCATGGATTTTTTGAATAGGGATGGCCTAGCTAGAAACCTGTTTTCACATTACAAATAAATTAACAAATATTAGAAAATTAAGGACCATACATGGATGCTTCATTTAAGACACTAAAAAAAATCACAACTCAATTTTAAGTTTAAATTACCAGGGATAAGAAGAGGAAGAGAGACAGAAAGAAGAGCATCTTTGCCGGGTTATCAAAACTTTTGGAAATGGAGTCCCAAGCCAAGCTTGCCAGACTTGGAGCTGCGAAGAACAAGAAGAAGACGGGCCTCAACATAGTAGGCAGGCTGTTGCCCCCTGATAACCTTTGATATAGTGTAACAAACAGGACAATATAATGTGCCATGCCCAAAGAGAACATACAAACAGCACTCTCCCTCCACCCCATTTCCGCTGCAGCCCGGGCCCCTACCAAATTCCCTATCACTGATAGCTGACTGGTCGGATTCGCCACCGCTGATAAAAACCTCTTTCCTTTAGTAAACCACTGGCCGTAGATTTTGACATCGAGAACCACCACTGGAACCACAAAAACCCACCACAGAACTAGGCAGTACATGGTTTTTGGAGTAATGAATGGTGATGATTGAAGCAAAAGAGGCCAGGAAATCCAAGGAGCAAAAAGATAGTTCACTCCTACATGGTGCAAGAACTCAGCCTTCACCATTTCAAAGTGATATAAACATCTAAGGATATACAGAACAGAGAGTGAGGCTAATGAGAAGAGAGCTAGTGGCCAGAGAAGAACAAAAGCTGTGGAGGGCAGCATTCGAAACATACGTCTAAGAGCAAGTGCATCATCAGGAGATTCTCCAAGGATTTTCCATAGTAAGGCTTGACTACATAGAGCAAGGCTAATCCTAAAGTAACCGGTGTTGGAGAAAACAAATGACAGAATAGAGGAGGGATCACAACTCACATAATTTGATGGAATACAATATACTAAATAATAGTACTCTCACACTTTTCATTATCAAATCCATACAATATATATAGACATTATAAAATGTCTTTTACAATCTTCAAAGTACTTAATTAATATTAGACTCTTCAATACTTACTCTAGATTCATTGTACTACTAGATTCATAGTAATTCTAGGTTCGTAGTATTTCTAATGTGGATGATTATTCATTGAACTAACTTCAATACACTTAATCTTGATAAACAAGTTTAATAACTAACATTCTCCCCTCTTCAACTTGTTCTGTCCATCTTCATGATTCCAAGTTTCTTCTGCAAATAACATAACGCATCAGTCTTCAATGGCTTTGTAAAAATATCTGCAATTTGTTCATGAGTTTTGACATGAACTAACTCCACATCGCCTTCTTTTATGTGCTCTCTGATGAAGTGAAATCGAGTATCAATATATTTTGAACGTTTATGATGAACTGCATTCTTTGCAAGTGCTATAGCAGACTTGTTATCAACAAGGATTCATATAGCCTTGCTCTGTTTCTGCTACAAATCTTCCATCAGTTTCCTTAGCCATATTGCATGACACACACACGATGCAGCAGCAATGTATTCTGCTTCACATGTGGATAATGCAACAATAGATTGTTTCTTTGATGTCCACGTGAAAGCTGTTTCTTCCATAAAGAATACAAATCCAATTGTGCTTTTTCTGTCTTCCAAGCTTCCTGCCCAGTCACTGTCACTATAACCTGTAATTTCAAGATTTTGCGAAGATGAATAAAACAATCCATAGCTTGTAGTTCCTTTAACAAAACGAAGGATCCGCTTTGCTGTCTTCAAATGTGAACTTCTCGGCTTCTCCATATATCTGCTAATCAAGCCAACTCCATACAGAATATCTGGTCTGGTACATGTTAAATAACGCAAGCAACCCACAATACTTTTATAGTATGTAGGATTAACTAAATCTCCTTCTCCTTCTTTAGTTAACTTGGTTCCATATTTAACTGGATTGTCTGCTGGACAACAATCTTCCATAGCAAATTTCTTCAAAACTTCTATTGCATACTTGGTTTGTGAAATGAAGATTCCATCACTGCATTGCTTCACCTCTAATCCTAGAAAATAGGCCATGAGACATAAGTCTGTCATTTCAAATTCCTTCACCATGGATTGCTTGAAGTCTTGAATCATAGTTGGATCATCTCCTGTGAAAAGTATATCATCAACATATAAACAAACAAACATTATTCTGCCTTGTAAACTTTTCTTCACATATAATGCATGTTCGTAAGGGCATCTTATGAATCCTTTCTAGGAAAGATAGCCATCAATCCTGGAGTTCCATGCTCTAGGTGCTTGTTTAAGCCTATAAAGAGCTTTCTTCAATCTGCAAACCTTCTCTTCTTCTCCTTTTACCACAAAACCCGCTGGTTGTTCTACATACATTACCTCTTCAAGGTTGCCGTTCAAGAATGCTAACTTTACATCCATCTGAAAAATCTTCCATCTTTTCTAAGCTGCTAGGGAAATCATCAATCATACTGTTTCCATTCTTGCTACTGGAGCAAAAACATCTTCATAATCAACTCCATATTGTTGCTTGTACCCCTTCGCTACTAATCTGGCTTTATGTTTTTCAATTTCTCCTTCTGCATTCCTCTTTGTCTTGAAGATCCATTTTACTCCTATTGCACTGTGTCCTTCGGGAAGTGTTGTCAATTCCCATGTATTATTTTTTATGATGGAACTGATCTCCTCCTTCATTGCTTTCTTCCACCTGTCTTCTTGATATGCTTCTTCAAATGTAATACGATCATTTCCTGAAAACAAGCAAAGCATATTAACATCATCAAGATTGATTCTTTCTGTTACATCATAAATCTCTTGTATGCTCTTTGTCTTTCTTGTTGTTGAGCTTGAAGGACCAGCAGGACTGTTAGTTGATGCGGATGGAGCTAACATGATTTCTCCTTCATCTTTCTGAATTTGTTCTTCATCTATAATTAGTTTCTGTGGCTGATCTTCAGAATTCCAACTCCATTCTTGCTCTTCATCAAACTTCACATCTCTTGACATGATCACCTTCTTTGTCATCGGATTGTACAATTTGTAACCATGCGAGTTTTCTCCATATCCCAGCAGTATGCATTTCTGACTTTTATCTTCAAGTTTGGTTCTTCTTTCCTCTTGAATTTTGGCATAAGCAACACTGCCAAAAATTCTCAAATGATCAACTCTTGGTTTCTTCATGCTCCATTCTTCTTCTGGTGTGATCTTCTGAAGTCTTTTTGTTGTAAATCTGTTCAGCAAATACACAGCACATACAACTGCATCTCCCCAAAACTCTTTTGGACAATTTTTTTTTCTTTTAGAATACATCTAACCATGTTCATAATAATTCTGTTTTTTCTCTCTGATACTCCATTCTGTTGTGGAGTCTGTGGCATTGTGAGCTGATGAATAATACCATTTTCCTTACAATAACCATCAAAATCATGAGAAACATACTCTCCTCCCCTATCTGTTCTTAGGCATTTTAGCTTACATTCACTTTGTTTTTCTACTAAATTTTTAAACTCCTTAAATTTGCCCAACACTTCTTTCTTTTCTTTTAACACATATACCCATGTCTTTCCACTAAAATCATCAGTAAAAGTGAGAAAATACCTGCTTCCTCCTATTGAAGTAGGCGAAATAGGGCCACACACATCTGAATACACCAGGTCGAGAGGCTGAGATGCTCTTGAGCTCTTCTTTAGGAATGGCTTTCTGTGCTGCTTTCCCATTACACACACTTCACACATTCTGCTTGTGTGCTCTAACTTTGGTATTCCAAGAACCATTTTGCTTTTCTCCATCAGCATAAATGATCCACAGTTCAAATGTCCATATCGCAGATGCCATAAATTCATCATGTTAGAGATTTCTGCCTTAAAATATTTTGACAGATATATGCTCAGATCCAGAGGGAACATCATGTTTCTAATCATTTTAACTGAAGCAATTGCAGCTCTAGACTCATAAAAAAATCTTCAGATTCTTGTCCTTCATTTGCACTTCAAAGCCTTTCTCCAAAAATTGCCCCAAACTCAGAATATTGTTCTTCATGTCTGGAACATAAAAAACTTCTGATATGAACTTCTGCTCACCATTCTTAAGTTCAATAAGAATTCTGCCTCTTCCTTCAATTGGTCTTTGAGAAAGATTTCCAAAGGTAATGTTACTTTTATAACTTTCACCGATATCAACAAATGCTTCCTTCATACCACACATATGATTTGATGCTCCTGTATCTAGATACCAGGTGCTGGAGTTGCTGCCATCAAATTTTCCACAAGCCAACAATAATGCAGGCTCTTCATAATCAATTTCTTTCTCAGCAAGGTTGACATTCTTGTCTTCAAATTTTTGTTGTGAACAATCTGAAGCAAAATGACCATACTCTTTACAATTATAACATTGTACGTTTACATGATTATTCCTCCAATTTGAATATCCTCCATGACTTCTTCATCTGCTTCTACCACGACCTCTGAAATTAAAATTTTGATTTCGTGCTCCATGAGATTCTTGATTTCTGAATGATCTTCCTCCTCTTCCTCTTCTATAAATGAACCTTCCTCTTTGAAATGCTCCTCTGCCAGATTCATTAACATTCTTCACGGTTAACTTTGTTTGCAATGCTTGTTCAAGAGATCTTCCTTCTTCTCTTCTATCAATTTTCTACTCATAGGCTTGCAGAGATCCCATTAATTCTTCTACTGTCAGATCTTCCAAATTCTTTGATTTTTCATGAATAAACTTTGAATCTAGAGACCTCAAAATTTTCTCCATCACACGAACATCATCAATATTTTCACCATTCCTTCTTATCTGGTGAACCACATAGATTACTTTTGTGAAGTAATCTGAAACTCTCTCATTACTTTCTTTACTCAACTTCTTAAAGTCTCCTCTCAATGCTTGCAACCGTACCTTTTTTGTCTTTTCAACTCCACTATAAGTCTTGTTAAGCATTTCCCATGCCTCCTTTGACGTCTTTGCTGGTGCCACCATCTCAAGAGTTGCTTCATCAAGTCCTTGATAAATGGTGAATAACGCCTTGTTATCCTTTTTCCTTCATTCTCTCAATGTTTGTCTTTCTACATTACTCATTGCTGCCTCTTCTCTTGTTGATTCTGATTCAGTGTAACCATCTTCAACTATCTCCCATAACTCTTGTGATCTTAGTAGTGCCTTGTATTGAATACACCACAGATCATAGTTTTGTTTGGTAAGACAGGGAATATGAAATTGAGAAATGTTGTTGCTGGAAGCCATATCTACTTGCAAGCTCTGATACCACTTTGTTGGAGAAAACAAATGACAGAACAGAGGAGGGATCACAACTCACACAATTTGGTGGAATACAATACACTAAACAATGGTACTCTCACACCTTTCATTATCAAATCCATACAATATATATAGACATTATAAAATGTCTTTTACAATCTTCAAAGTACTTAATTAATATTAGACTCTTCAATACTTACTCTAGATTCATTGTACTACTAGATTCATAGTAATTCTAGATTCATAGTATTTCTAATGTGGATGATTATTCATTGAACTAACTTCAATACATTTAATCTTGATAAACAAGTTTAATAACTAACAATCGACATGTAACCTAGCCAAGATTGATATCAAAGATTGCTTGATGATAGATAGAGAGCCACGATGTGGTGATGGTATTGCTGTTTGCTCGATCACAATTTCGATAACGGGTGGAATTTCTTGCATTCATATTTATTAAGGAAAGAGACTTGTACATGTAAATGACTTATATAGAAATAGTTATCATGTAGTATATTTCACTCTTATATTAAACAAAACTCTAAAAGTATAAATACAAAGAAATGATTGTTCTTATTGACAATCATTATAGTTCACAAAAAGACAATCTCTCAACATAATTCAACTTGGTCTCAGAGCAGGAAAATCATCCTTCACTCTTCTTCTTTACATTTGGTCCTCTCTTCCAGACCGGCCTGCATCTTCACCTTTCTTGTCAATGGAAAATCAAGAACTTCAACAATCTGCTGCTGCCGCCGCACCAATCCTTCACTCTTCTTTCTCTCCTTCGTCGCCACCAATGTTGGCTGCTACCTCTAATGCATCCACTATTGCTACTGACAACCAAGTGCCTCTATATTCTTTTTTAGATGTCATGACTGTTATGATAAAAGGGTCTATTATCTTTCCTCTTCCTAATACTCAACAAGTAATCTCTTTAAAGCTCTCCAACACTAATTACTTATATTGAAGGATGTAGATGAAACATTTTCTTTTGGTCAAGGCGTGTACTTCTTTGTTGATGGCACATCATCATGCCCTCTTTATCATCTACTATCTATTACGATATCCTTACCATTTATCAATCCTGCATACTTATCATGAAAGCAACAAAACCACTTAATCATAAGGGCTCTTCAATGTTCTCTCTCTATATAAGTTTTGCATCTAGTTGTGGATTGTAACACCTCCCACAGTTTTTGAACAATGTTGAAAACAATCTTCACTTCTCCTTTCAACTAACGGATTACGATGACTTTCTCAGCACTTATTTATAGAAAGCAAATGCCTTATTTAATGAACTTGTTGCTGCTGGCAGACCGATCTCCATGGAAGAATTCAACTTGTATGTGTTCCGTGGGTTATGCAATGATTTTAAGGATTTTGTAACCAGCTTGTCTACTAAGGCTGATCCCATCTCGTACACTGATCTTCATAGCCACCTCCTCACACATCAGTTTCTCCACAAAGCTTCTCTCCAACTTCTTGTAACAACTCATTTGTTACCAACTCCAATATAACAACCATCTGTATTTTTTGTGCAGCATTATTTTGGTTCCAGTATTGGCAGAAATGGTCGGTTTCCTAGGGGCTAGAGACAAAATAATCGTAGCAACTATAATCATGGAAATCATGGCTATGGTTTAGCCCATAATTTCAATACTAACAGTTATGCTTCATGTGATAAATTTAGACAACAGGGAAATCGTTTCTCTTCTGGTTCCTCCTCTCGAAATTTTAGGCAGCAAGGTAACCGATTTGGAGGTTATAACTGAACCGTAAAGTGTCAATTATGTTATGAGTATGGACGTACTGCCCAGCAGTGCTCTCAGTTGGCTACTTATCATCTCTACACATGTTTACCTTATCCAATATTTATGTTCCTGATATTAAAAAACCTCTACTGTTTATTCAAGAATTTAATCTTAAGAATAACGTGTACTTTGAATTTCATCCCTTTCTATTTTATATTAAGGATCTTATGACAAAGGAAGTGCTTCTTTCCAGTCAGAGTAGAGATGGTCTATATGTTTTGTTCGAGTCATTTGCAACGTTATTGCCTCAAGTTTTCTCGTATACATGTCTCTCTCCTTCCGCTGATGTCTGGAATTGTCAACTTGGGCATCCCAGTCCATGTATTTTGCACTTTTTGGTGTCAAATAAAAAGGTTTCCTGTACATCAAAACAATTTAATTTTAATTGTCCAACATGCTCTCTAGGCAAGTTGTCTCGTTTGAATTTAAAAACTATGGGTCATCAAACTCAAGCTCCTCTTAACTTGATTTTTAGTGATGTTTAGGGTCCTTTTTCTATGTTGTCATCTGATGGATTTCGCTATTTTGTTATTTTTATGGATGCCCATATGAAATTTATTTGGTTTTATCCTTTGGTTGCTAAATCTAATGTTTTTACTATCTTTCATCAATTTCAGGTGCTCGTTGAGTGCTAGTTTTCTTTAAAAATTAAGTCTGTTCAAACATATTGGGGTGGTGAATATCAAAAACCAATAAATATTTTAAAACAATTGGTCTTCATCATCGTGTGATCTGCCTGCATACTCATAAATAAAATGGCATGGTTGAACGCCATTATAGATATATTGTTGAAACTGGGCTTACTCTTCTTGGTCAATGTAAACTCCCCTAAAATACTGTAGTTATGCTTTTGAAATTCAGTTTATTTGATTAATCGCATGCCCACTCAAGTTCTTAACCATAAGAAACCTTTTGAATGTCTTTTAAAGTTGCCTCCTGATTATACTTTTCTTCGTACTTTCGAGTGTCTCTACTTCCCATTTCTTCGTTCATACAATGCTCGTAAGTTAGATTTTCACTTTCTGCATGTGTTTTTCTAGGTTATAACAACTCTCATTTAGGTTATTGATGTCTTGATTTGTTGTCAAATCGTATTTATCTTGCTCGTCATGTTTAGTTTCATGAAAATATTTTTCCTTTTGACAAGTCTGAACTGATTATAGCTCTACCCATATAACCTTTTACTGTCACTTTACAATCTCTCAGGCTACCTTATCTAGTCACTCACCTGATGCCCCCTACACCTACTACAACCCCTTCGAGTCCCTTACCATTACCTGCATATCACTGTCATGATTATTTTTTAGGTACAGGTTCAGATTCACCACTCTCACATGCACCTTTCATCTCCCCTGTTGTTTCCTCCATTGGTTCACCTGTTGTTTCCCCCACTGGTTCCCCCTCTCGGTATGATCTTATATTGAGCTCTTCACCACCAAGTTCTTCCTTTATTTCCCCTACCGGACTTGACTTATATGTTGATTTATTTCAATTCTCTCTTCAAGAAATGTCCTAACGTACCAGTGTGTCTTCAACTCCATCTCAGGTTGCCCACACTCATTCCATGGTGCTTCACCCACGTCCATCCAAAAACATAAACTTGAGTGTTGCATCTGCCTCCCGGGTTGCTTTTTTCCTTTAACAGGAACCACTTTCATTTATGGATGCCAACAAGTACTTTATTTGGCATAATGCCATGCAAAAAGAAATCTGGGCCTTTCATTGTAATCAAACTTGGTCGTTGGTACCTTTTCATTCATCTATGAATGTGGTTGGCAGTAGGTGGGTGTATAAGATCAAGCAACATGTTGATGGTCAGATTGACTAGTATAAAACATCGTTGGTTACCCGCGATTTCACTCAGCATGAGGGGATATATTATTTAGAGACATTTAGTCTAGTAGTTAAGCTTATAATGGTTCGACTTGTGTTCATTATTACTATCTTTTATGGTTGGAAAATTCATTAGTTGAATGTCCATAATGCTTTCTTGAATGACATTTTTCAGGAAGAGGTGTATATTGCACAACCACATGGTTTTATTGACCCTATACTTCCATCTCATGCGTGTCATCTTCATAAATCATTGTATGGATTGAAACAAGCGCCTCGAGCATGGTACAACCGGTAAAACGAGTTTCTAATTTCCATTGGATTTTAGGCATCCAAGGTTGATACTTCTCTTTTTATCCTTTCTTTCATTGGTGCTATGATTTATTTGCTTGTGTATGTTGATGATATTCTATTGATCGGGAGTAACTCGACTTTGCTTCACCGATTTATTACTTTATTGCGATCAGGATTTAAGTTTCAGGATTTAGGTTCCGTTCATTTCTTGTTGGGCATTGAAGTTAAATCTACTGCTATAGGTGTTTTACTTAGTCAATACAAGTATACGTTAGATGTTATCCAACGAGAAGGTATGGCTTATTGCAAACTAGTTGACACTCCTTTGTCTAAATTGGGAATCATGCATGGTACTTTTCACTCTGATCTGACACGCTATAAACAGATTGTTAAGGCTCTGCAATATCTTACTTTCACTATACCTAATATTTGCTATACAATCAACAAGGTATGTTAGTTTATGCATGTCCCTACTGAGGATCATTAGGCTGCCGTTAAGCGCATCCTGCTTTACCTCTAAGCTACAACCTTCTATAATCTGCACATTACTCGGGATTCCTTCTTGTCCCTTCATGGTTGCACTAATGCTGATTGGGCTAACAATATTTTTGATCGAAAATCAATAGGTGGTTATCTTGTGTATCTTGGTTCTACCCCTATTTCATGGAAATCCAGGAAACAACACAATGTTGCTAGGTCTTCTATAGAGACAAAATACAAAGCCTTTGTTGATGGTACTGCTAAAATCTTGTGGATTCGCTCTTTATTGTTAGAACTTCGACTTTCATCCTCATCCATGACTACGTTATGGTGTGATAATTTAAGGGCAACTTTCTTATCTACCAATTTGGTGTTTCACGTCTGTACTAAACATGTTAAATTGATTATCACTTTGTTCGTGATCATGTTGTTAAGTAAGAAATTCATGTACGATTCATTTCTTCCAAGGACCAACTAGCTAATGTCCTTACCAAGTCTCTATCTCCAGTCTCATTTGCTTATTTTTGATCCAAGCTTCGGGTGAAATCTCTAGCTTCAGCTTGATGGGTTGTATTAAGAAAATAAACTTATATGTTAATACCTTATGTAGGAATAGTTATCATGTGTAGTATATTTCACTCTTGTATTGTAGACAACCCTAAAGGTATAAATTAAAAGGAATGGTTACTCTTATTGACAACCATCATAATTCACACAAAGACAATCTCTCAATAGAATTCAACTATATTGAATAGTAACTTGTATGAAAATGTTATACAACACCATGTAGCCATGGACACAGATTGGGTTTAGGGTGTTTGGGAGTGTGATAACGATTGTTTTTCAAAGTGATTTTCATTCCGAAACAAATTAAAATAATGTTTTTTTAAAAAATTATTTTTGACATCAGCACATCAAAATGATCTAAAAATATAAAAAACATATTAATTTAAAACAAAAAAAATAATAATAATGCAGTGCCGAACACTGTCGTGCCATATAAAAGGTTTGCTATAGACAGTGATGTGTGAAAATGTTTTAGGAAATTGAAAAGAATGTTCAGTGAGCGGTAAGCATGCGATCTAAAGTCCAATTGGAGGCGGCTGATAACTAGCTAGGCTTGCCTTTTTGGACTTCATTTCTCACAGATTCGTGAGTTGTTTTGCAGTCCTTACAGCTAGAACCCATGCATTTGTGGGACCATTTTGGTTTGGTTCTGATTTGATTGGAGTTTTTGTTTTGTGTGCCATGCAATGTTATGGTAATATTTCTAGTTGATTATTGAACAATGGATCATAGTTAAAAAATTCTTAAAACTTTAAATATTCAGCTTAAATCTATTGAATAAATTCTTAAACTTTTAATATTCAAGTTAAATCTATTGAATAAATTCTTAAAACTTTTAATATTCAGGTTAAATGTACAAAAATTAAGCTTTATGGTAGGTTATCTACTCTGAACCTTATATATTACTCCCTTTTTTAGAATTTTTCAAAATTAGATTTTTAATTATTTATCAAAATTTCATTTGTTGATGTCTATTTTGGACACTTTCTGAAACTGTCATTGTTTTGGAGAATATAAAAGTCCATATAATTGAAAATGAAGTTGTAACTAATTCAATAATTGAATATAAGATTGAAAAATTAGTTTTGCAAATGTTCTCTTTTTTAAAAAAAATTGGATGAATATTTCTAAACAGTGCTAAAGAGAAATGTGTATAAACAAAGTTGGATGAAAGCAATTTGTAGAAATGAAAAAAAAATACCAATTAAAATCTGTGATGTGTCATTTTTACTTAAAAAGATAAAATAAAACTTAAATAAATGACATGAAAAATAAATGGGCCTTCATATATTTCTTTGTCAATAGAAGATTGACATATGAAATGAGATATTTAAGATATATTGTCATAAATACTTAATCCTATAAATAAAAGTCAACCATTAAAATAATATCATGTAGCATTGAAAATAGATTTGAGAGCCTCTACAAATCTTTATAAATAGATGGCCTCATCATAGAAAAAATAGAACTCTAGAAGATACACAATTTCTTGAAGACAAGTTTTTCAAGCAACGAAACTCTCTCAAAAGCTTTTAAGTATCCTTCATCTACACTTAAAGTCTATAAAGAATGGAGTTTTGTTGGATCAAGCCTAAACACCTCATAAGACTTCTTTAACAACACTTTGAGAATATCAAAGGTATTATTCAAAGCATCAAATCACTAAATATCACTTTGTAATACACGTCTAAATTCAAGTTCTTGCAAAGCACAAATCTTGGCTTGATTTCACAAATGAATCAAGTCACCACATATCAAATTCAAGGGAAGAACTAGAGAATTTCTTATTCTTTTCTAAGAATATTTTAAATGGAGATTGTACCCAATCATATTTATTAAATCAAATGTCTGTACACATGTGCTTGTTTAGTTCCAGGTTCTCAAAAATTATATCTACAAATTTCTAACAACTTCATTGGGACATCTCCACCTTTTATCTCTTCCATTCAAGAAAGAACTTTCAACAACCTCTTAATGGCAACTAGGAAGAACATAATCCCCATTGTCGCTCAAAAAAGAAGTACGGCTACTGATTGAAGTCGCTGACATATCGCTGAAGATTTTTCAACCCTACTATTGAAAACAAAATCCATCGTTGAGTTGTATATGCAAACTAAGCCGATTCTCGAGCTAATGTCAACATCAATTGTTTTGAGGTAGAAAAACGGGCATGAGAGCTTGAATGTTAGAAATTATGGAAATTAAGTGTTGTTTTATCAAAAATTCATATTTTAATGTGTTACATATGTAAGTTGTATGATTTAGGGACTGATCTTCAAGGTAAAACCCAAGTTGGTTTCAAGGGTGACGTTTTCAGCCAAAAAAAAAAGAGAATGAGGAAATTTTCCAGTTGCAAAAACAACATAGCTATTTTGAGAAACAACTAGACCGATTTGATGGTCAGACCGTTTCTCAAAATGACAAGACCGTTTCTCAAAATGACAAGACCGTTTTTGGCTAGTGTTTTGAGGTAGCCCAATTTTATGTTTTGGTTTCTTGTTTTTTATTTGAATATTTGGATTATTTAAAGGATATAAATGATTATTATATAGAGATGAAAACTTAATGTGTGTGTATGCATGAAATTAGCTTGCTTGATAACATTTCATATGTTGAAACGTTAAGAGATGAAAAAGTTTGTGTGAGGATGTACGGGTACTTTTATTCACGAGTAACAAATACTTGGAGTGTTAAAAGATTATCGAGATGTGCATTCTTAATATTTTCAAGAAAAAAAATGTGATGTAATACTTAGTTTGATACAAGTGAGGCACCAGTTGTGGGACCTCAAACAAGTGGAACATGACTAGCGAGAGGAACATATAGATGCTTGGCACCTCAACCTTTTTAAATTACATAAATTATTATAAGTTGTATTTTAAATATTATGATCATTGATTTGTACAATATGTGTTTTAGAATGAAAAAGGCTCATGAAATCTCAATGTGGAGATTTGTTTAGACAAGTGTTGGGAGTATAAGCCAAGTACATGAGTAGGGCTTAGGTTGATACTTATAAAATACCTATGTGGTTGAATGAATAACCAACCCTATGAGTGAGGCTTAACTGAATAAATCTGAATTGCTGATACAAGTGCATATGGATTTTGTGTACAATAGTTGACCACATGTGTGGGGTTAAAGTTAAAGTCCATTAGGGCGCAAGATGGATGCATTTTATGCATGGAAGTCAGCCATAAGAGTGAGGCTCCAAAATTGTTAACATTAAGTCAGTTATGATAAAATAGGGACGTGATTTTAAAATTGATGTACTGGCCATATGTGTGGGGGTAATGGACAATTTATAGTCAGCCGCATAAACGGAGACTAGGAATGTGTTGGACTTACACCTTAGGCATTGAAGCTAGGTGAAATTAAAGGTAGGTGTTGTTTATATCAATGAACCTTTAAAAGAGTTATGAAGGGTTGGTCATGATAATCCTTAATGTTAAGTTTACCTTTTCGGTATTCTTGCGTGAAAAACAACATTTAGAGTTTAATGTTATATGAAAAAGTTAGTCCAGAGATTGGGGCTTATACGTTGATTGTTTGGAGTGAAAGGTTTTGATTGGTAAATTATTACCACTAATGGATGGTAGGGGATATGTTTATGGTAAAGGCTATAATAATGAAATCTATGTGAAATTTATGAAATAAAATTTAAATTTATGTATAATTTATTAGTGTCATGATGCAATGATGAAATTTTTATTCTAAATTGTTAGTATGTTTGTTTTTTACAGGTTTTTCATATGCTCTTCAAAACTAGATTGACATGATCACTACTTTTAGCTATAGGACTTCAAATGTTTCCATTTAGCTGTAGGATTTCAATGTTTATGTTATTCTGTTAACCTTGAAGGATTATACTAAATAAATTATAGAAATATTATGGTTTAATATTATTCTCATTATTGTGAAATTATAAAGATGATGATGACATCAACTTAACATAGTTAATGTAATAAATTGTGGTTTGCATTTCTATTTTAAGTATATGATGCAAATTTTGATGTTTTATTCTTTTATGTTCATTTTCCTTATTGTGGCAATGTATCGAAAGATATATTTATGTTATTTCATCAAAAAAAATATTATGAACATTTATGAATAAAGTCTAGGGTGTACATGATTCACCCAAGGTAAAAAAAAAAATCTTCATGATTTTTAAGTAATATGATATTGATTATCTTGTGTATCCACATAGTGAATATGTGTGGAGTGTTACAAAATACTTCAACAATTCACCCATGAAGACTTCTCAATGCTAATCACCAAGTAAGGAATTGAGTTTTGGCACCATGTCAGTGATGACAACTGGGACTACATCTTTGGAGGATCAAGTGACTAACCTAACAAGACTCTTTGAAAGTCTTTCAACTTAACTCAAGGAAAAGATCATGAGATAACGAAGTTGATGAACAAACTTGAGAGCATAAATGAGGGAGGCCAAAATTTAGCTACCAAGGTTGTGCAAGTAGATCAACTAAATGCCATTGAGGATTCTACAATTAGAGCTACAAGAAACATTCACGAGTTGAATAGTCTCCAAGGAAAGTTGGCCTATATACGAAGATTCATTACTAACTTAACTGGTCGATGTCAACCATTCACTTACCTGATAAAGAAGGATACATCATTTTATTAGGACGAAGCTTGTACTAATGTCTTCAATAGGATTAAAGAGTACTTGCTTAATCCATATGTTCTACAAGCACCAGTACCAGGATGCCTATTTATCCTCTATATTGCAACTTAAGTGCATTCCTTAGAAGTGTTGTTGGCATAATAAAATGATGAATCTAAGGAAAATGCTTTGTACTACCATAGTATGATGTTAAATGGGTCTGAATCGAATTATTCTCCAATAATTTGAGAAGACATGTCTAGCATTAATTTTATGATAAAGAAGTTAACATTATCTCCAAGTAGTATGACTAATCTTTTAAGTTGACCCTCTCAAATACATCATTTCAAGTCTGACAACATAAGCTTTATTGCTTCAAGAATTTAAAATTGTCTACGTCTCATAAAAAGAAATCAAAGGGCAAGCATTAGATGTTTTTCTTGCTGATCGTCATGTTTCTAGTGAATGAAATTTCTCTGAAGACCTGCCTGATAAGGACATCTTGTTCAATGAAATGTCATAAACATGAAAAATTTATTTTGATGGTACAATATGATAAAATAGAGCCAAAGCTAAGGTGATCTTTATTATACCTAAATGAGAGGTCTTGCCATTTTCCTTTTTATTTACTTAATGTTGTTCCAATAACTTGGTCGAATATCAAAATTTAATTATTAGGATGAAAATGACGGTGAATACAAATATGTCTCACCTTAAAATGTTTGGAGATTCTCAATTATTCATCAAGCAACTCTTCTCACTTTATTCATCAAGCAACTCCTCTCACTTTATGAAAAGAAAAAGCCAGAACTTGTCCCGTATCATAAGTACAAATTAAAACTAATGACATCACTAGATTACATCACTTAAGAACATATACCTTAAAATAAAAAATAAGCAAGTCGATGCTTTAGAAAATATGGTGTCAAAATTAGTGTTATATAGTGAGGAAATAAAAGTCTCGTATGTTATAGATAGGTTGTTATATCGATAACTCATGATGAAGAAGAGAAAGAACAAGTGGGTGTAGTTTTTGTTTATGAGATTGAAAAAGAAGAGTGACACCAACTGTTTATCGACTATTTAAGACATAATAAACTACGTAAAGACCTATGCTATAAGACAAAGGTGAGGCAAAGAGCCTTTTGCTTCATATATTTTCAAAACACTTTTATCGATGCTCTTTTGATAAAGTTTTTTGTGTTGTCTTGGAGAAGAATAAGTTATAAAAGCATTAGAGGAAATACACTCGGGGATCTACGAAGCACACCAATTGGGTCTTAAAATTCACTTTCAAATCAAAAGAATAGGGTACTACTAGCCTATAATGGTGAAAGACTGTATAAATTATACTAGAAAATATCAAAGTTGTTAATTGTATGTTAATTTGATCCACTAGCCACCCGAGCCTTTACACTCGATAATTGCTTTTTGGCCCTTTAATGCTTGGGGACTTGATGTGGTAGAGCCATTACTGAAAAGCTCAAGAAGCATCTTTATATTTTGGCCGTAACTAATTACTTCTCGAAGTGGCTAAAGCTACAACATTAAAAGAGATAAAGAAAGAGATAATTATAAACTTTATTCGTACAAACATCATCTACCATTTTAGGGTACCAAGATATATCATAATTGATAATGGAAAGGAATTATACAATACATCTATGAACAAGTTGTGTGCATAATTCGATTTCAAACAACATAACTAATTTATATACAATGCTCTAGTGGTGGCTTGGCGGAAGCTTTTAACAAGACCTTATACAATATTCTCAAGAAATTGGTGAATTGCTTGAAAAAGGATTGGCATGATAGAAATGAAGAAATACTATAAACTTATCATACTACATTCCAAATGCCAACTCAAGCTACTTCATATTCCTTGGTATACGGTGTTGAAGTTGTTTTTCCACTTAAATGTCAAATTCTGTTTTTAAGGATTGCAATCCACAAAGGACTCTCTAGTGAAGACAATGTTTGTCTATGCCTCGAAGAACTTGAAGCCTTAGATGAAAACCTCCTTGAAGCACAATAATTATTAGAATGTTATCAAGCTCAACTTTAATAATTATTAGAATGTTATCAAGCTCAACTTTGCAGAGCTTTCAACAAAAAAGGTGCGACCACGCTTATTCCAAGCAAGAGGTCTTGTCTTGGCAGTATGATGCTCATAATCATGTTAAAACACGTGGATAATAAGTTCCTCTTTAAATAAGAAAAACCTTATATGGTTAAAGAAGTTTAAACCAATAGGTCTTACAAAATCATCGATGAGAACAAATTAAGGATTGGGCTTATCAACGATAAATTCTTAAAGAAATATCATGCTTAAAATTTGATGTAGCTCTTAGCTTGCAAGAGCTAAAATTATAAACGACATCAAAGTTTTTTGATCCTTTATCCTTAAAAATATGTAGGCAATTTGAAACTTGTTTTGATTACATTCATGCAAAAAACAAATAAGCAAAAAAAAAAACATAAAAAAATTATTCTAAGTATAGTCATACCATCCCTTAAAACTATCTGAACTCATATGATTGTTCATATGAAAAAAGTAAATAACCAGACAACATAATCATAATAGGTAACAAGACGAGAGCAAGGGCAAAATATAGACTTTATTGATAAAAGGGAAAAATAATACATCAAGTGTGTATCATCAACAAAAAATCATAAGCTAGCATTACCAAAACTAAAAAGCATTCCAAGAGAAAGAAACGATATAACAAATAAAAGGGTTTAAGATATCAACATATTATGGTTTCGAGATATGTCCTTCTAACTCCTTCATTTGGTATCTAATAGTCCTCTTAATGTTTTAAGAATGAATGTGTTGGCTTCACTTATCATAAGGAAAATAGATATTATGGTGATCTCTGATCGAATGCTAGAGGTGATGACTTTTCTCTTAGAAAGCTCTTTCTCATGCACCTTGAGGGATCATACTATCTTGATCTTTTTGTGCTAAAGCTCCTTGAGCTATACCTTTATTTTTGTTATATCAACATGAGTGGTGGAAAAAGATTTAGAGGGCTCCTCTTCAAGGGCTTCAAAATCTTTGAATTACCCTTCATGCTTTTAAATTTCTAAAGTTTGCTACTCTGATGTCATCACAGAAGATAATGGAGACTCTAAATGGTTAATCTTTTTAGAATCTTTAATTACTTTCGTCACCATTCTTTTAATAGAGGAGCAATTATATCTTCTATAGATCAAAAGATCTTCTCAACTTTAGTAGCTAAGTTTGAAATGTAATGAATAATGTACGAATGATCTTATTTATGATGCTCTTCCAACACTTAACAACAAATTTAGATCATATCTCGCATAATATATCATCAGCATAATACCTAGTTACTCCTGAAGGTTCAAAGGAAGTAGTAGCTTTAGGAGGATGCAAGTTATTCCCTATATTGTTGAGGATTGGTAAGGGTGGTGCCAAGTTGAAAAAATGAACAAGAAAAAAAGGAAAGGTTAATATATGGCCAGAGGTTTTCCTAGCGGGTTTCCATCCGAGTGTTTACTACCAAGTTTCTTTCTGTCGAAGTGAATAGTTTATAAGTAACATGAATTAAAGAACACTTCCTACATGGACATCTAATACCGCCTCCAGTAAAATTTCTGAGAAAAATGTTGAGAAATTAATAAAACCCTGAACACCGTTACAATAATCCATCCTTCGCAATCCTTAGGGTGAATCTTGATATATCCATAAACGATCATCCATGACTTCTATCGAACCTCTATAAAATTATGATGACAACATGTATTAATTAACTATGTTACGTAAATAAATTTATAAAAATATTGGTTTACCTTGAGATTATCCAACAAGCTAATTACAACTTTTCAGAAATATTCATTATCAATTATCAACATCCATACAAATTTATACATATAAATTTACAGAAGTTACAACTCCACAATAGCATTGATAAAAATTAAAACGGACCCGTTAAACAAGCTATTAATTATTTCACCACAACACATGTAATTCGGTAATTCAACAATGTTTCAACAATTTACAAACAAATATAATTTTACAAAATCTAAAACAAACCATAACAAGCACAAAATTATACATTCATACTACAAGTTTGTTTGAGAAATAACAATAAAACATGTACATATACTAATAGAATACATATACTAAAAAAACAATAAAATTGACATTTAAAATTAGCATTTAAATGTTAAAATTAAAAAAGATAGATTTACTTACAGAAAATGATAAAAAAAAGATAGATTTACTTACAGAAAATGATAAAATCCACAATAAATCAGAACACGGATGTTGTGACCACAAAACTTAAGGAAATATGACTTGTGTTGAGAAGAGGGGGATTTTTTTTTTGGGTGGTTGTTTGCATTTTGGGAGGAGAGAGTTGGGATGGGGAAAAAGAAGGAGAAATAGGGGACGAGAGGGTCGGCAAAATGGTGATATATTCACTTTTGCCGATGGAATCACTGACGAACTCCTTCTGTCGGTGATTCCGTCGACAATTCTGACAGTGAATTGGTCGCGTCACTATATGGAGATCCTGGTTTGAATCCCTCGGTGATTCCGTCGGTAAAATCACTTTTAAAAACTTCCACATCAGCGAACCGCCTTTTTTTTTAAATTTTGAGTATGTTGTCTATAATTTTGTCGGTATATACCGACCGTAGTATTTCATCAGTATATACTGACTGAATTATGGATGGAATAGTGACCGTCGGTAATTATTACCGCAATTTACCGACAGAATTATTTCTTATGTAATTCCGTTGGTTTTAGGTGAATTTTTGATAATGTATTATCAATTTAATTCTAATCATATATGAAATTGAATTTGATGCAACCATATTATTTGAGAGTGTTGCCCGCATTTTCCTAGTATTTTACCTATGTTTTTTATATATATATATAAAATGTCTTGATATTCTTTGTTTTATGTTTTGAAGGTACTTTTGGATGTAAGATTCAGAAAGAAGTAAATTGGAGATAATTGACAGATTCGACCTCCGATCGATGTTTTGTGTAAAGCTTGAGCTCTAGAGGTCAAAACAAAGTGATTCTTGTGATATTAGAAAGCTAACATCCATACCTTTCTATACATATATGGCAAGAAGAAAAAAAGAACATGGAAATCGCAGCTTTCAAACTCAAATCTCATATTTTGCCAGTGTTGACCTTCGACCATTCCGACTTGAATATCTTGAGCTATAGAAATCCATTTGATGCAAACTTAATTTTTTTTGGATTCCTAACTCGAATACCTATCATCTTACCAAAATTTAGAAAAAATTGAGAGAGATGATTTTTCTAAGATGACATATGAATTCTGCTAGTATATAGGTTTTGTGAAGAAATATGTCCAAATTACATCCTAAAGCATCCAAACTGACATCCAAGTCTTTATTTCAGCAATTTAGTTCGTTTAAGTCAAAAGTCAAAGCTTGTAGGTTTTATGCAAGGCTATTTCTCATTTTTAGGAAAATAGTTATTAAAATACATAAATGTAAATTGTCTACTTAGGCAAGAACTGTTTTGTAGAAAAAGAATTAGAGTTTTTTAGGTTATAAAAAGAACGAAAGAAAGGAAAAAATGGGCGGCCAACAAAGAGAAGAAATACGCCCTTTCCTCCAAAAGAACTCGAAATCATGCATTCTTCTTTCTTTTTGATAAGTTGTTCAATAGACATGCAAGGCTAAACTTTTTTTTCTTAGTTGCAAGGATACAGAAACCTTCGAATTTCAAGAACTGTGAGATTTATTTTACCTTTTCTTTTCAGTTTATATGATGAATGAATATGTTTGTTTTCATATGCTTATTTTCTATGATTGTTTATTTTAATTGTTAAAGCGGATTCTAAGTTATTATTATGAACAATCTATTGTTAAATTTGTTATCAAAACCGGAGTTGTGGTATATAAACTTGTGAAGCAACTGAGTTTAATAAATGTGGCAGATCTACGTTATTAATCTTAGGAAAAACATTCGAACAAATCAAGCATGAACTGTGAACAATTATGTTGTCTAGATTAATCAATTTATCTAGTTCTTAAGGCTGTCATTAAATTAAATTACTAGTGCGGACACTGTGATTGTTTGTTGGTTAGGGTTAGTTATACGCCAGATCTGTTAACTAACAATTGTTAAGAAAAGATAAAGTTTACAATATAAATTGATGTTTCGGTTCTGATTTTTATTGGTGGATGTTTACTTGAAACCAAGGTTTGTTCTCTTGATAATTTTTTGATTTATTTAATTTCATTTAATTTTTTAATTCTACTATAATCTAGATACTCTCAAAACCTCTCTCAAATTACATAACATCTAGCATAAAAATCTGAATCAAAACTTTCTTGTGGGATCGACCCTTACTTGCTCTATACTATCTTGTTTATTTAAGTTAGTGTAATTAATTTGTGCGACCGTGACATTACAACAGAATTCAATGTTAATTTAATTAAAGAAAAAACAAAAAAAAAACCTTAAAAAAAACATCATCTTAAAATAAATCAAGAAAAACCATATATATATATATATATATATATATATATATATATTAAGCAGAGTATTCAGTACGTGGCATTGTTATACCTGAGAATGATCTAAAAGATCAGGTCACAGGTTTCCAGCCTATATACTGATTTTATAAAAGAACAAGAACAAAGGAAAGCAGAATATATACAAATTTCTGATGCGAATGATCAAGGCAAGACCAACAATGTCAGGATCCTTGATCAAACACAGAGCATACTTAAATATAACAAGAATAAAAAAGAATAAGAATAGATATAACAAAAATACAGATAAAAATAAGATTAGCTTACTTACATTCATAACGCAAATTAATACAGGAGATATTGGTTACAGAGGAGAATGGGTTACAGATATGAGTTATAGGGGAGAGTAAAATTTTCTGTGGAAAAATTGGTCTGACTTCTATGGATTTTAAAGTGGCCTTTTATAGACGAATTGGCATGGAAGGGGCCAAACTGTCCTGATGAAAAAAGCTCTTCAGCACCCATGTGAACCCATATGGTATTGTCTGTCTTGATTAGATGAGGACAAAATAGAAATTGTCCATGTTTTTGGTGAAGCTTCCTTTATTGTCATCTTGTTACCGACACTTGATTTGTTGGTTTGTAATAGCAGGTAACATTTGTAGAAAAAGGCCTAAAATAGATGGGCCTAAAGATAAAAGGACTCAAAACAAATGAGTCTAAAAAAGAAATGGGCTCTAAACAGATGAGCCTAAAAAGGCCTGAAATACTCTTCTTTTTTTTTAACGTTGCTTGATAGATGGCAGGATACCAAAACAGTCATCTTCATTATCATTGCCAAGGGAAATGGCAGGAGATGTCGAGCCAAATGAGCTGGATCGGGACAAGACCATTTCGGGGTCTTGGCTTTATATAATTCCTTGTACTATTTGTAGGTATTCTTCCTCAGTTCTAGCAGAGGCAAGGAGAGCTATCGTTTGAGCCTTTCGGGCTAAAAACTTTGATTGAGGATGAGGATCAATGATGGGAGCTGTTTGATGTTTTTGTAACCATTCCGTAACGACTAATTTTGAACTTTTGGACTCAAGTGCAAAGGAATCCCACCACTTGATTTTGAATTTGCGAACAAGTACTGGATGTCCATTTTTTAGATTATAATCATAGAACCATGAACATACCCACGAAACAAAAAATTTTGTACAGAAGATAAGGAGGGAAGAAAACTCTTTCAGAAGGAGCTGGTTGGAAATTATTTTTGAAATGTAGATAACCATTTTCAACTAAAGGATGTTCTTTAAAGTAGTCAACATGACAACCATAAAAGTCCCACCATTGGAGGAACCAGAGGGGGAGATTTGTAGTATTCATGGTACTGTGGAAGTAGAAAAGCCAAGAATGGCTATGATTTTAATTTTGGATGAGGAAGGCATTAAACCATGCCTGTTGGTAATCCCAATATGTGTAGGTAGTATTGAAGTCTTGGGGGCTTGTTCGGTAGTGCATGGGGAAGGAGAGAGGTTGATGCAAGGGTTGCCCCCAATCTTTAGGGTGGATGACTTTGTGAATAATGCATGTAGAGTATGTCGGTTCAGTGTGATCAGAATGTAGTTTGAAGTGTTTGAATTTGACAGAATCGGTAATTTCAAGGATGGTTGCATAATAGGACTGTGGTTGAGCTAGATTCCAAGGTTTGTAGTACCATTTTGGAAGGAAAATTTTTGAAGCAGTAATGGAAGGGTTTTCATGGTAAAATCCTTCTTCCATAGTTAAAATATTTTGGAAAGCAGTTTTGAAAATATATTTGGATTTGGTTTTTGGAAAACTAGTTTATTGTAAGGAAATAAGGGGTTTTGAAGATGAAATGCCTCCTTGGGGTTTTGAAAGTGAGTTGGAAATACTACTTGTTTGAGATACGGAGTTACTGGAGGCTTGTTGGGACACTTTTTGCAATGCCAAGAGTAATTCTAGCAATTTGGATATAGTGTCAACCCAATATTGAACTGCGTTTGTTTGTACCTGTGGTGGTTTTGTAGCTTCTTCGTCTTCAATAACTGCCTCATACCAAAATTTGATAGGCTTGGCGGCTGGGATGGCTGAAGACATGAGTTTTGTAGAAGGCTTGGGGCTTTCTGGTTTTGTAGGCTGTGTTTGAGGGGCTTTTCCTTTCTCTTTGGCTTTTGCTTTAGGAGGCATCAGGACCTGTTTTGAAGGAATTCTCGGGTTAGGAAATCAGGGATGGAATTTGATTCTCCTTTAATGTAAACAATATCGAAATTAAAATACTTAAAATGGCTTGTCATTGGGGAAAAATCTATTTGGAAGCAAGATTTTGGACATCTTTTTAGAGAACTTCTTTTGCAGATTTGCAGTTAACATGTAAGAGAAATTTTTGATTTAATAAATCACTTTGAAATTTTATAATACAAAGAACAATTGAAAGGATCTTCTTTGTTATAGTAGAGTAATTTTTCTGGCAGTCATTCCAGTGGGCAGATGTATACTGGAGTATTTGTCCTTTGTTATCTTGTAGCTGTTTAAGAATCCCACCATATCCTAGGTCAGAGGCGTCAATCTCTACAATCTTAGGAGCTAAAGGGTTAGCTAAATAGAGGAGAGGAATAGTTTGGACCTGTTTCTTAATCTGTTTGACTAGGTTGGTATGGATGTCAGACCAAAGAATGGGGTTGATTTTTAATCGTCATGTAAGGGTTTGGATAGACGGCTAATATTGGGACAGTAGTCCAAAACATAATTAAGGCTGCCTAAAAATCTTTGCAATTGGGTTTTATCAGTGATTTTGTCAGGAAACTTATTTGTAAAGTTTAAAGATCTCTCCATTGGTGTTACGGTACCTTGGCAAATATAATGACCTAGGAAACGGACACGGGTTTGAAAAAGAGAAATTTTTGTTTTAGAAACAACTAAACCATTTTGTTTGGCAGTATGGAAGAAGGTATGTAGATGCTTGAAATGTTGTTCTATGGAATGTGAAAAAATGAGCACGTCATCGATATAAACAATGCAGAATTTTGAATGTACATTGAATATGTCATTCATGATGCGTTGAAATTCGGAGAGTGCATTTTTTAAGCCAAAAGGCATTACATTTCATTCGTATTGGCCAAGAGAAACTGTAAAAGCAGTTTTGTATCTATCTTTGGGATAAATCTGGATTTGCCAAAATCCAGATTTCATGTCAAACTTTGAAAATATGAATGCAGAGTGCAATTTTTGTAATAAATCTTTTTTGTTAGGGATTGGATACCTGATCCATTTTAAAGCAAAATTTAGAGGTTTGTAGTTGATCACCAGTCTTGGTGTGCCCCTTTCGATTTCAAATTTTTTATTGACATAAAAGGCCGCACATAACCAGGGTGATCGAGACTTTTGGATAAGACCTTTAGACTCGAGATCACGGATTTCAAGTCTGTAATGCTGTTCTAAATCAGCATTCATTTGTATAGGTCGTGCTTTTGTAGGTATGAGTTTTTCTGAAAATATATCTTCATAAGAAAGATCAACAATGTGTTGTTTTCGCTTCCAGAAAGCATTAGGTAAGTCTGAACATAGCTGTTGTTCAATCTTATTTTGGAAATCAAGGATTTTCTTTTGTAAATCAGAACTTTGTAATTGTTTGTTGATACGACAGAAAGAAAAATGGTTTTGTAAATCATGTAGATGGAATTGTTTCCCATGAATGAGTGCATTGATATGATAGGTATGTATGGAACATGCTTTAATCAAATTTAAATTTCTAGTCTTTGATTTCTCTAAGAATGGAAAAATAAGTTTGGTGTTGTTGATTTTAGAAGTAATACAGTTATGATGTGCTTGATATAGAGTAATTATGTCAATGAATGGAGTGCCAAGAATGATGGTATGATTGATGTCTTTTGTAACCACAAAAAATGTTTTAAGGGAAATGCCTTTGTTGAAAATGGAGGCTTGGGTTTTTCCTGCAATATGTAATTTGAAATTATTAGCAGCAGAGAGTTTTTCATATGTATTTTGTAAAAATCTTTTTGGAACCACGCCTTCTTTGATATAGTTTAAATCTGCACCTGTGTCAAATAAGGCAATAGTGTCAAGCTTGAAATCTTCTGAGAAAACAAGAAGAATTCTAATTAAATATTTCTTGGAATATATTTGCGTTAGTACGTTTAAAAAATCATCTGGAATATGCTCAATACTTGTAAGTGTATGTGGTAATGCATGAGATTCAATGGTTTGATCTTCTGTATCAGACTCAGTATCAGATTGGCTTTCAATTTTGGACAGAAGGTGTTGTAATATGACAGTCTTTCTGCTGGGCCTGTTTGAGGGTTTGCAATTCAGATTTGAGGGTTTTGATTTGAAAATGTAATTCTGGAATGGTGACTATGGTCTTGGATTTCTTTTTACCAAGGATCTTTGTAAAGTCATAGGTTTTGGTGCTGGTAAAAGGTAATATAGAGCGGTTAGGCGGGGGTTGCTTTGGTTGGCTAAAGTTTTTCAATAATTTATCCAAATAGGTTTTTTGAAGTTGAGGATCATCAAGTCATTTGATTGCCTCAAGAATGAATTCCTGATCTTGGGTCAAGACGTTGATTTGTTTAGAATTTGTAAAGGCATCTGACATAGCACTGGTGGTTGCTATTTCATCAATTTGAAATTCTTCTTCAGAAGTGTCTGAAGGAGAGTGGTCAATGTCTGTAGCCTCAATGTAGAGATTTTGTATTTGGTTGATGGTATCTTTGTCTATTTGGAGTTTATGTAGTTTGGTATTAACCTTGCAGAAACGGGATGTATGTCCTTTCTGGTTACATTTATAACAGGTAATGTTTTTGGGGTCAAATTTTATTTTGGGTTTTGACTGGAAAGGTTTATAGGGCTTGGTAAATTTGTAGGGTTTTTTGTAGTAAGGTTGATCTGGTTTAGAATAGAATTGTTGTCGATTTTTATGTACTGATCATCTATAAGAAGATCTCTGGCTCGAATATTTTTTGGGTTGTGAACAGTTTCTACTGCAGGAGGGTTTTTTGGTGGAAAGGTCGAACTGGTGGCAGAAGCTACCAAGTTCTTGTCTGGTACGTTTCATTTCTCACTTTAGGTGCTTCTAGAGTTTAAGATCCTGACAGATCTTCAGACCTTCCTTTTGAGTAAAGCTTACAAGTTCACCATATGTAAGCTGGTCATATGGTATGGTTTTTGTTGTAAAGGTATCTTTGATTTTGTTTCTAACCTTTTCTCCTAAGAGAACAGGTAGTCCTGCAAGGAATTTTTCTTTCCAAAAGGGTTGGTTTGAATCTTCCCTAAGCATGACACGGGTAAGGAAGGTGTTTTTGTACCATTGAAAGTCACTTAGCTTCTTACATCTAAGGTTGGAAAGAAGTTCAGCATTTTTGTCTTTCAAATGGGAAGGGTCTCCAACAAAATGTAAAGAAATTATAAGAATAAGGGTTGACACAGCATCTTGGATAGTGTTTCCTGATGGGTCAAGGATGGGTGTTTGGTCCTCATATGTTTGGAAGGAGTTTAAGATATGTAATTGATTGATTTCAGTGAGTTGGTAATCCCACCATCCTTTTAACTAGCCAGAGAAACCAGCAATAAGGAGCTCAGCAATAGCTTTATCTAGGGTTCCTGTCTGGGTTTTGTAGGCATTGGCTGCCATAGTCATTTGTTGGAGGGTGTTGAGGATATTATATTCGAACATTCCATCTATATTCCATTCATAGAGGGAAGAGGCATTATATTTGTGTTGAGTAATGATAGCTGGTTCAGTAGTTATGGAAATGTCTAGGGCAATGGTTGTTTTGGGAGTTTGCCAGGTAAGTCTGTTTAGGGTAAGAGGTTGGTTTGGAGAAGTACCTTCATCAAAAGACTCCCCGGGGCTATTTTGTAGAGTGTTGACTTGATTTGTGGAGGTAGAAGGGTTGGTTATTTATGATGTGTCTGGGATAGTTAAAGACGAACTGTCAAGGTGTTGTAGATGTGTTTTAATAGCTCTAAGAAAATCTGTTTAGTTTTCTTGGATTTGTGTTTAGTTGGTTTTTGTAATTTGGTAAGGTTTGAAGACTGTGTTTTTTAGTTTTAAGTCAGTTGAGGTTTTAATGCCAACTGAACTTGTAGTAGTTCTTTGTATTTGTTTCTCTAGTCGTGTAAGCTGCTTTCCCAAGGTATTAAGGCTGGTGTTTGTAAAGTTGTTTTGGTTAATGATGTGTTTTGTATTGGAAAGGGCGTCATCAGTAGATAATTTGTAAGGAGCTGCCTCGATAGTCTGGTTATTGTGGGTTATCTGGATATTTTTCAAAGGTGGATGTTCAGATTCAACTGTAAGTCCACTGGTGAGGTTCCATACAGGAGGTTTTGACCTTGATGTAACCGAGCATGCATGCTTAATGGATGTAAAGGGATATGGAATGTGATGCTTAGATGCATAATATAATTCAAACCAATCAAAAAATAGAATCTGTATTTTGTGTAACTCAATGAAATTATAAAATTGTTGTTGTATTTCACTTCTGTGTTCGAGAAAGTTTTGAAAAAACCAAATTCGTTTTGTAGAGTTACAGGTCGAATAAAAATCCTCTTTGAAAAGAGTTTTGTCAAGAACAAAATGTTTCTCTGAAGTCAAAACATTCAGCTCGTTTTGGATATTTTCAGTTATAGCAGAAAAGGTTGGTGAAGTTGGAGGAGATGGTTGATTAAGGTTTGTATAGATAGGTTTTGGTATATTTGTAGTATAGTCTGCATTTTGGAAACTAGGAGAAGGGATATCGGATGTAGATTTTCTTGGAAGGTTTTCGTGATAAGGGATATTAATAACAGAAGGGATTTTTGAAATTCTTCCCAGATCTATTGTACTAGAAGAGGAAGAGGCTTCTGAGAATCTGGAACTTGTAGAGTGTCAGTGGAAAGACAGTTTGACTTTTCTATCTGTGTATTGGGTAATATTTTTAATTTGGACATTGGGTTGAGGTGGTGGTAGTATTTCTGGTGGTGCTGCACCTTCAAGAATCCAATCTTCTGGTAAGGATATGTCTTCCCATTTGATTGCTTTTGGGACAACAGTGTTTGAGCGAGATAAATCTATTTGTAGTATGAGTGTTTTGTTTTTTTTAGATTGGAATTTGTGTTTACCGGTAAAGGCTGAAACATGGCTTTATATATATATATATATATATATATATGTGTGTGTGTGTGTGTGTGTGTGTGTGTGTGTGTGTGTGTGTGTGTGTTATTTAATA
>Ga0325414_1000680_pt1 | contig 29387 bp, 15 predicted proteins | sample PopdelMetagenome_8_FD_206183 | JGI IMG/M metagenome (GOLD analysis project Ga0325414, IMG submission 206183) | Populus deltoides microbial communities from Bellville, Georgia, United States - Leaf-PdKOR-R3 | ecosystem: Host-associated > Plants > Phyllosphere > Phylloplane/Leaf | place: USA... | reverse complement strand
TCAAAATCCACATTCCTTGGGATTTCGAATCGTTTGCCAACTATTTAATGGAAGTACAGAAACACTTTAGGATTGGAATTGGGTGAAATTCTTTATGGGTGTTATTAGTGGAGGGAAAGTAGATGCGGTGTTATTGGTGAGAGGGAAAGAATACGGGAACGTATAAGGGGGAGAGAGAGAGAGAGAGAGAGGAGGTGTACGTACAGGGATTATAAAATAAACCTCAAAAAACAATTAAAACAAGAAAATTATAAAACTATATTATAAAAAAACCGATTAAATTAATTAAAAAAATTTAAATAAAAAATTAATTTAATTCAATTTTAAGTCTCTATAGCTAAAATCAAAGTAATTAAATCAAGCCAAACCGGTCTAAAAATTACTAAGTACTATCAATAAAAAAAATTACATTCTAACCCTAGCAATTAGTAATAAGCTGCTCCCCTCCATAATCACAGTCTCAATCTTTAAATCTAAATCAATATCTTTGTCTTTCAATCTCTTTTTTTAAAAGTAAAGTTGTTCCTCCAAGCTCTTTGTCTCTTGATTCTCTTAATCTCTCAGTCTCTTGATCTCAAGCTAACTAGTCTTTTCTTTTTATTTTTTTGTAGGGAATTCTAAGATGACCTGAGAAACATTGGGTTATGTGTCCAATGTAATGTACATCATCATATAAACTTGAATCATTGAGCGACCATGATTGTTTTTCATCAAACCCCCTAATGACTTTCTAATTGCCTTCTCTTATTAGTCCCTTTTACACTTTTTAATTGACTTTTTTTTCTTTAATTTATTTGTTTTACTATATTATTTCAAGGATGGTCATTTATTTGTAGTTGCATTTTGATGAGAAACAAAGGCTGGTAAAGCTACCCTCATTGTTGAACCTATTTGTCTCTTTGTAGAAGCACATTTATTTATCGGTTTTGAATCTTAAATAACTAAACCGAATTGGAAATAATCGATTTAAATTATTTTTTGTTTAGTTACGGTTTTAAATCCTAGAAGAAAAAAATCGGGTTGGTTATTTTTTTTAGTAAAAACCGAACCGAAAATAATCACGTCTAGGTGCGCATAGGATGAGAACTGAGGGTTTTTGGATCCGAGACATGAGTACTCTTTTTTATTATTATTATAAATTATGCTAATTTCAAACTCAAGACATTAGATTTTATTTATTTTTATTATTGAATTTTAATTTTTATTATTTTATTAAATTTTTATTAACTAGTGGATTTTAAGCTTGAATTTGATTTTAATTAGAGTTTTATTATTAGTATGCATGCTAGGAATTTGATTTTATATCAATTGCAAGTTTGAATAAATACTAAGCATGCATGCTAATATTCTTTTAATTATATTCGTGTTGGAAGCATATTTGTCATGAGTTATTAGTTTCCATGCTTATAAATTTAAACTTATATGAACAATAGGCTTTCTTTGAAACATTTTTACGTTTAACATATCTTGTTATGATAATTCAAACATCCTCGCTCACTAGTCTATTAGTCTAATATATTTACAATTTTTTATTAACATTCTTAAGGATTTATCCTTATATTAGACTTTATTTAGTTATCTTGTACAGAAAAAATAATAATAATAAAAATATATTAAGTGTGAAAGAGGTTTTTAATATTTTTAAAATTTAAGTTATTATTTAACTTTCTTTTAAATTGTTATATTCTCACATATAGAATTAATTTTAATTTTATATGTTTTATTAGGTTGAACATGATGGAGATAATCCTAATTTATTAGGTTGTGTTCAAACTATATTGATAGATAATCCTAATTTATTAGGTTGTGTTCAAACTATATTAATTAAGGTTTCAAATAATGTTTGTTTCAACCCACGCTATCAGTTATATAGTGTTCATAGTTACGAACCTAGAAAACTTGTAGATCTTTTTCCTATGTCTTCTTACTATAAAATATTTGATTCAACTGAATCATTTGCATGTAGATTTCATAATTTGCGTGTTGATATTATAAAACAAATTAAAGCAAGTTATAAACAATATAAATTTTGAGCTGATTTGTATAAGTATCATGATATACTTAATGTTAGAGATTATTTCGTGATACAAATCAGCCATGAACGATGTCCTTTGAAAACTAATCATAAATTTCAAGTGAGTAGTTCTATATCATTCAAAGTGTTGCAAATGATTAAATTAAACAGTTATGTTGCAAACTGCCATCAAACTTTAATATTATCTCTACTTTTTACATAAAAGACTTTGTTATATATAAAATACAACCTATATCCAATGCATTTTAAAACCTCTGCCCCATTAACCTTATCTTTGGCCCAAGAAAAACATGTCAGTGCTATTTTGGATGCACAAGTTGTTTTTACCAAGAAAGGTGAATTTTAGCGAATCTCGGTTTATGATATAGATTACCAGATTCAAACTATTTTTGGATTATCGTAAAGATATCACAACAACTTAATCATGATCTTTGGGAGCATTATTGGAGCCGCCTTAAACTACACTCGACACGGTCGAGTTTCTCTAACCCTAGGATAGTTGGTGGGGACACCAGACCCGAAACACTGTTTATGCACTCGTATGATCATAAACGATGAGGGGGTAGCCCAAACCATTGAGAAATTCAACTTTAGCTTATGTTTTGGTTTAACTTATTTGAATTTTTAATTGAGATTTATTAATTAGGCTTTATTTGTTGGGCGTGATTTAATTATTATTTAATATTTTATTTAGTGGGCTATAAGCCCAATTATTTGTTCTAGTTAGGGTTTTATTATTCATATCATATTTTTCTAAATGTTAGACAATTTTGATGAATTGATAAAATACAAAATTTTCCTCTTCTGAATTCTCTCTTATTCCTAGTTTCTTTTTCTTTCCTTGCTTTCAATTCTTGGCTTCTTTCTTTGCTTTTAGTTTTCTTTAGTTTTTTTGTTTCGATTTAAATGATCACACGGTCAAGTCTATTAAGAAAATATTAACTAATAAGTTTGACATGAAAAACTTAGATGTTGTAGATGTAACAACCTTAATCTTGTAAACTCAAAATATACAATATGTATTTGTAGTTACCAATTTTTTTTCTTTAAACTTATATGTTTTACTAAAATTTCGGCATAGTTTCCTTTGTATTCTTTTGATATCAAGTTATCGACTCAATCATTTCTCAACCTGTAACATCAATCACAATATTCATCCATCATTTGGACTTTCAAAACTCCAGCATATATCAATATCTCATTTTTATTTTCTATAGAACAATTTATTAAAAGCTAATAAATTCATAACATGCATCATCTATTTAAAAAAAAAAATATTTGTGCTCAAAATATATATACAACCAACCATAATTTAACTTAATAACATCGACAATATAAATTACATCATACACAAGATAATAAGTTAAACATTACAATTCTTAGTTCTAAAAGCATATTACAACAAAATATTAGTTCTACTATTCAGTTCAGTTCAAAGGTGCAACGTACCTAAAAACATAATCACATTAAACTGATTAAATTGTACATTTCAACAAGTAATTGGATAAGGACTAATTATTCATGCACATAAGATAATTTTCACATCATTTAATAAATTGTCTTATTTTTTGTAATTTACAATTTTATATATTCTTTTCTAGACACAGAGAATAAATCTATTGAAAAATAACAAGAGTGTCTCTTACAAACCTGCATATTTAACCTCAAATTAAAGTTTTACAATTAATCTATATTACACCAAGAGGTTATCCCATTAACTCATAAGTTAATTTTCTTAACATGACCATTCAACCAAGCATTATTTTCAGTAGCCAGGAAATAATCTTCTCGGGTCGCCCATTCAACAGGGCATCATTTCTAGTGACCAAGAAATAATTTTCTCATGGCTTGCCCATTCAACGAGGCATTATTTCTAGTAACCAGGAAATAGTTTTCTTTTGAACTTTACACTAAAATTACAATCTATAAAATTTCTTTTACAATAATAAAAATTAAATCATTTAACTACTCCAAGGTGTCGAACATCTACCTGGTGTCTGTGCGCGTGAAGAGGTCAATTGTTGCTGATTAGGTCGTGGTCTTCTCTGCACCAACACAATTTACTTTGTCATTGTTTATTCATTTGAACCGGTAAAATTCTAATACTAATTACATATTTATTTTTCATAAAAATCTTTATTCAATTTAACCTATCAACATCAATTATCTTCAATTTGGCAAGATTTCTCAATAATATTATTAAACTCCATTTTCTAATTTTCTTCTCTTTTTAGCCAAAAATAACCTAGGGAAGAAAATAAAGATTTTTTTTTCTTTGAAAAATTCTTACTCCTTTCATATAATAACACTTATAAACCTTTATCTTCCCACATTTTCAAAACAATTGAATTAAAACCTCAAATCCCCTAAAGTATTCCTCTTTTGGCTAAAAATTCAATGAAAATGGAGGGGGGGATTTTTGTTTCTTTTATTTAAAATTAAACACTTACCCAACCATAATTTATGCTTTCTAACATGGATAAATCATAATTTGCATTATTCCTAGAATTCATAACATACATCCACAACTTCACATAATCAAAATTTTACATAATCCTTCACAAACATAAAATTAAAGGAATTAATCAATTGGAGCATTTTATTTAGCTCACTTTGATAAGGATTCAAGGAAAGAATGCAAGAAAAATCAAGTTTTCTTCTCCTCCCTCGTCAAACCCTAGCTTGAAATTCTTCCTCCAAAGCACTCACCACCTTAAAATCACTCCCTCTTGATGTTTAACTAAGTTAATCATCCTAATTACTCATTTTAATTGGTGAAACCAACAAAAATTTAAGTAGAAAATCACACAATTCCTCCCCCTCTCTTTGTTTCAAACTCACGGCCAAAAGAGAAAAATATGAAGCATTTATAGTCTAGCTTTTAACTATTTACACATTGACCCTCATTATTTCTTAATTCTATTTTTGTCACTCAACTCTTCTTTTTCTTAATTTACACCATAACATATTATCTTTTACTCTATTGTATCCATTTACTATACTTGAAATCCCTTTTATTTAATCTATTTGGTATTTTATTTATTTTACTCAGATTATAATTTATCGAGTTTTTACAAAAGATGTCATACTAGTAATAAAAATTTATAAGACATCTAATGGATTGGTATTGTCCCAATCTCATTACATTATGAAAATTCTTGAGAAATTTTCTAAATGTGACAATAACATTGTCAAAACACTAATTGATATATATATATATATATATATATATATATATATATATATATATATATATATATATATATATGTTTAAGAATAAAGGTAAGAGAATAAATCAATTGGAATACTCTTGAATAATTAGAAGCCTAATAGACATTATGAACTGTAAAAGACCTAATATTGATTATTTATTTGGTAAAATGAGTAGATTTACAAATAATCCAAGTATGAATTATTAAGAGGTAATAAAAAAGGGTATTCAAGTATTTGAGGTACACCTTGGACTATGGCCAACACTACACTAGTTACTTAATAATACTAGAAGGGTATAATGATGCTAATTGGATTTCCAACATTAAGGATTCAAAATCTACAAGTAGATATATCTTTATACTTGGTGGAGCAACTGTATCATGGAAATTCCCTAAACAAGTTTGTATCATTAAACCCACGATGTAGTCAAAATTTATTGCTTTTGATAAAACTGGAGAGGAAGCCCAATGGATTTGGAATTTCTTAAGGGATATTCCATGTTATCTAAAATCAGTGCCAACTATTTGTGTATGTTACAATAGTCAGTCAATAATTAAAAGGGCATAAAGTAGCATGTATAATGGAAAGTTTAGGCATATACATCATAAACATAATATCGTTAAGCACTTGCTCTCAAATGGAATTATTTTCATTGATTATATAAAGTCAAAGGAAAACATTACGGATCCGCTAACCAAAGGTTAATTTATCGAGAGAGTTTGTGTATAGTTTATCGAGAGGAATGAGCTTAAAAACTTAAAAAATAAAAGAGTGTAATGATGATAATCATATCTAGTTGATTGAAGATCCCAAGATCTTGGTTCAAATGGAAAAATAAGTCATATAACATATCGATAGCACTAGAAAATTATTATTTTCTATTTATTCCAATGATAAAATAAGTGTTAGTTATAGTGTGATAAATGGTGAGTTGAGCTCTTAATGATTTTCATATATTGGTACACCAAGTGAAGTATAGCATAATACTTTAAATGAAAGATCACCTATATGAGTGAAAAATATAGTCATTTCTTTGAGAATTTTGATAAAAAGTGAATTCTCTAAAGCACTCATGAGTCCAAGAGTTGTTCAAGGCAAAAATAAACAGTGATAACCAAAGGAAATCTCTAGGTGGAGAACTATATGAGTATTATAGTCTTGGTTTACACAAAAAACTGAATAGTTTAAGACATCGCATTCACTATTTAATCGAGTAAGTCTGATAGTAATTCATTAAGAAATGTTTAAAGCTAAAATTATCTATTTTGATGTCGTAATCTACCAAACCAATATCTCTCAACAAATCTTTGAGTCATTTTCAAATTGGTAAGACAATTTTTATTTATGTGTGGGATTGTTGAAAATTTGTTTTAATTACCATGATTTAAACAAATTACGAGTGAATGAAAAACTAACTTTAAAGAACCCTTGGTTTCTTTACTCAAAAAACCCTTGTTTTTTCTAAATTTAATTCTTGATTCATTATGGCTAATCAAAGATTGATACTAATGTGAATTAATTCTTCAACCTTTTAGCTTTTAAAATTCATTGTGTGCTTTAGGTCGCACAGTCTATTCATCAAGTATGAAATTCTTTTGCAAGTTTGAAATATAATGTATTAGATAGATCTAGTCCTTCATGGGCGAGTGAGAGATATTTGTTATTGGATTAGGCATGGTCCGCCCATGAGAGATGAGCTTGATCCAAATGTTTACAGGAGTTACTAAAAGAAGTAATTGCTTCCTCTACTTATATATAGGTACATGACCCATTACAAAATGAAAAATTTTTTACTTTGAAAGATAATGGTTCTTTTTTTTCTCTTCTTCTATCTTTGACTCTCTGAATTAACTTGACAAGATTTACAAAGACATTCGTACTGTGAAATTTCTATTTATTTCTGGTAATTAAAGTAGCACTGAAGCAATTGATCTAGAGACAAGAAAGCAAATTCTCAAATCACAAGTAAATTTCCTTTAAATCTACAATGGTATTAGGGCATGATTTTAAGATGTGCATTCTATTAGATTTTTATGCGATATATCTATTATTGTACAAATGTTTTTTTTTCTAATACATATGAATACATGCTATTTCTTTGATTGCATCAATAACTGCACCATGTATTGTTTAAAAGAGAGATTCTAAAAATGTTTGTCAAATTTGCTTTTCTAAAGCGAAAGACATTGGCTTTTGACTATATTGATTGTATCACAAATTTTTTATTCCTAGTTTTTTTTAATAAATAAAAATATAACTGCTTCAAAATGACAGTTGTGTAACTACCATTTCATCCATTTAAATTCCATTTCATAGAATTTATCGTGGTTTTTTTTTTAAAAAAAGAGAGGTTATAATGGCTATAATGGCATTTGACATTATGTAACATAAATTCTTTTTATTATTATTTTTGAAATTCATTAATTTGAGATATATAATTAAATTTTTAGAATTAATTAATCTAATAATAATGCATGATACCTCTTGCCAAATTGTTCAAATAATTTGAAAGAAGAGTTACTTTTTAAACTATACATACATATTGGTTTGAAAAAGTGTGCCTTTAAACTCTACAGATGTATTGGTCTGAAGAGATGTGTCTCTAAACTTTACAGACACATTGGTCTGAAAGGATGTTATTTTATTTATAAATACCAGTTCAATGTTGACCAAAAAAAAAACAAGAAACAATTGGGGGGCATTCCGAGAATAAAACTTGTCATAACCTAATTTTGACCCTTTGGCTTTTAATTTAATTTTTATAGGGTTAAAATAAAAAATTAAAAGATCAGAGATTTATTTCGATGAAAAGTGTGATTTGTCAACTTCCGAGAAAATTAAGGACTACAATGTGCTTTTGTCATTCTATCTTTATCTTCAAGATAATCCATATCTTCAAGATAATCTTTATTTTCGAGATAATCCTTGTCTTTAAGATAAAGATAGTTATCTGCTTTCAAATTTGATTCTTAATCAAATTCAAACTTCAAAGAAGAGAATGAGTTTGATTGAAACTTGGTTTCTCACACGCGAAGGGACTCTGGCACTATAAATACAGATCTCAGGGTATGAAGAAAAAGGATGATTAGAGAGAAACCCTAAAAAGAAAACTCTAGAAGAAAGCCATTACCCGAAACCTACAAAAAAATAAAAAGGACATTAAAAAAAAACAGAGCAATACAGACCGAAAACCAGAGCAAAAACTCAGACCCAATTTCAAAAGGAGACGCTCTCGACCTCTTCTTCGCTGGCTCCAATTTCAGAGGCATTGTTTTTATTGCTTGAGAAGGAGCGAACAAAAAAAAAAAAAACAAAAGGGAGCATACATCAGAGACAGAAACAAAGAAGGAGAGAAGTTAGCTTTAGCCAATCAGCACATCTCCACCATTGTCTTCGTCATCAAGCTCCAGCACCAGGTGGACATTGAGAGAGACAAGGAGAACAAGAGAAGCAAAAAAGACTAGAGGCAGGAAAGTAAGAAAGAGGCAGGCGATCAGCAACCGCTCGCCTTCGCCTCCAGCAGACCAGGTAAGCGGCTTCTACTTCTTCATTTTGTTGCAGCTAATTAGCATTTACACTGTGCAAGTGAATTTTAATTCACTTGTACAATGTAGCAACACGCGTGCGTTAAAGCACGCGTGTTGCTCAGCCCTGCCAGGTCACTGGCTTGGGCCAGTGACCGGGCCGGGCTGGCTGAGTCCAGCCCACATGGGCTGAGCTGAGCCCAGCCCTAAAAAAATAAAAAAAATAGAAAAATAAAAAGTAAAAAAATAAAAAACAAAGATGTGTGTATGTATAAATAAAAAATAAATATGAATTTATTGTTTTTATTCATTGACGCCAGAGTCAGAATAAAAATATCGATTCACATTTATTTCATTGTATTTTATTTAAATTACATAAAAATAAAAAAAATATGCATGCAAAAATAAAATAAAATAAAGTAAATTTATTGGTTTATTCACTGATGCCAGAGTCAGGAATAAAGATACTGATGTAAATTTATTTTATTTTATTTTATTGTATTTTACTTTTATTTAGTTACATAAAAAATATGTATGCGTAAAAAATAAATTTATTTGATTTGTTTATTCACTGACGCCAGAGTCAGGAATAAAAAAATACAGATTTAAATTTATTTTATAGCTACGTACTATTTATCAACACCAGAGTTGGAAATATTTGTAGTTAAATATTCACTGGCACCAGAGTCAGGAATATTACACGCAAACCATCATAGCACAAACCAGCAAAACATTAGCAATTTATGACAAAACCAGCAATGCAGCTTGCCTCAGGCAGGACGTTTAAGGGGTGATAATATCTTCCCTTTTGCGTAACCAGTCCCGTACCATAGAATCTCTGCTGACCAGTCAGGGTTCCTAGTAACCATAATACTAGGTGGCGACTCCTTAAACAAAGAATATCCCCATTAAAGAACAGGATGCCAGAAATCTGTTCTTTTCCAAAGAATTAATTTTTTAAGGCCGCTGCAATGTCGGGTGCGACAGAATGGCGACTTCGCTGGGACCTTAGGACTAAGCTTTGCTATTTGTATTTTTTATTGCTAAAAATGTTTTGTTGTATTGTTTTTGTTGTTGTGTTGTTTATGTTTATCAAGTTTTATATTTTGCTCTTTTTACTGTTTTAGCATGCATAGTTATTCATTGTTTATCATGCATATATATTGGACATGGGTCTAAGGCTTTCACACATCACTCATCTTATTTTTAAAATACATGTGGTATCAGCTTTAAGATAAGTGGAGGAGTAACGACACCCCAATGGCTTTATCCTGGGTAAGGCTCGCGAAACTATTCAACTCCCGCATGATTGTTTGCTTGATAGTGGTCGATATGCCAAACTGATATTACTCAGGGCCTCTATTTTCACGCTACTTGCAAACCTCATATCAACCTTTCGAGGGCGATCACTGAGCATGCGAAAGACCGTTGAGACTAGATAGCAAAACTACCCTGATGCATTTAATGACTAGAACCTATCCTTTAGGTTAATCCCTGCGTAAATTCATTGAGATAAGCTTAAACGTGCTTTCGGGTGACATAATGACCGATATTCCTAAGATAACAACTGTTGAGTATGGATTCGAGTCTGAATCCTTACAAATGATCGAGGAGACTGCCCTAGACTGGATGTCGGTGAGATACCGCTACTCAAAGACATTAGACGCATAGTGAAAGACACCAAGAATGTGGCTGAAAGCTCAGATGACAAAACGCTAAACAGATCTCCTCTCGGCATTGCAATGAATATCAGATTCGGATCTGACCACACATTTAAAGAATAGCGATCGTTATGTCACCCCCCAAAAGGCGAATCCATACCCAATATGTTGTATTCATCTTCATGCATGTTGGAACATACAATTATGACCTCTCATAATACTGCTCTCCAGGTGAAATATAGGTCCCCCATTGAAACCTATCTATAACAATCATTTGAGAAAAAGACAAATGGAAAACAAAGAAAGAGCCCAGTTGGAAGCCCCACACCGGAAAAAGATGGAAAGTCGTCGGGCTTACTAGCCTACTCGAATAAGCCTTGAGATCTAAACCTGAAGAAGCAAAATCTATAGCTCAGCCTGAACCTATGCTCGTAAATCCACAGAATCTGGGGGCAAATGAGAAGGAATCTTAAAAAAGCAAGATGGTAAAAGAAGATGATCTGAACAAATTCATTGCCCTAGAGCAAAGGATGAGGGCATTTGAGGGAATTCACCTATATGATCCTATAAAGGCTGTTGAGATGTGTTTGGTGCCCAACGCTGTCATTCCTAAAATTTTAGAGTGCCAGAATTTGTTAAATATACGGGAACTCAATGCCCTCATCTCAAAACATACTGCAACAAAATGGCTAAGGTGGCTGATGATGAGAAACTGCTGATTCATTTCTTTCAAGACAGCTTGAGTGATGGTGCCGTCACTTGGTATATGCGGTTGGACAATACCAAGGTTAAAAAATAGAAGGATTTAGTTGATGCCTTCATGAGGTAATATAAGTTCAATATAGATGTGGACCCTGATCGTTTAAACTTGCAAGCTATGAAGAAGGAAAACAAGGATTCCATAAGGAAATACGCTCAAAGATGGAGGGAGGTAGCTACACAAGTTAACTCTCCTATGTTGGAAAACAAGATGATCAGTTTATTTTCCACAGCTTTAAAGCTCCATACTTTGAATACTTGGTTAGAAACTCTGCACAAAATTTCACTGACCTGATTGTTATAGCTGAGAGGATTGAACAAGCCATTGGGTTAGGTAAGATTGTTAACCTGACTAAGAAGAAGGGTTTCACTGAAGGTGGTTGCCAAGACACTTATTGTTCCTATAGCTAATTGCTTCACACCAATTCCTAGAAATCAACTATCTTGAAGATAAAGCTATGGTGATATTATTGACTGTTGAAGAGATGCCCTTGTCAAGGAGAATGAATGATTCTAGAAATTCCAATAAATGATTGTTAAATGTTTAGCCCCTTTATAGGCTATCATGCCAGTATTTATAGCCCAAAATGTTGTCAGAAGTTCTTTGTTGTTGAACTTCTTTTCCAAAGTTTCAATGAAAATAGTGAGTTTATCATTCAATCGTATTTACGACCAAGCATTATTCATTTTTCTAAGAGATTTTTCTTATAAAGACTCACAAACACATCTTTGAAACCTTGCGCGATCTCATAGATTCAATTCATTACTTTTACCAACATCAGTTTCCCTATTGGAGTTTTGAAAAATTGATCTGGCATTTTGATTTCAAAAGTAATTTGATGTTTATTTAAAAATGATATTTTTGACATTCCACTTGTAAAATGACAAGTGAATCAAGCAACTCCTTTATAAAGGTGACCAAACTCTAAAAAGAAAAAGAAAAAGAAATGAATAAATACCTTTACCCCATGACTCTTGAATAGTGTGTTTTTAAATGTATGAATAATGGTATGTAGTGAACTTGTTGCTCATGACCCTTGAAATGCATCTTTGCAAAGACCAAACCATCACACTAGATGAGGTCAAAGTTTATTGATCTTAACTGCTTGCGCTTGAAATGAGGAAAGGCCATCTTTGTTATTCCTTTGACATTCTGAAATAAGTACATCTCTTGCAATCCCTTTTTGAGCCTGAATAATTTTTCTTTCATGAAAAAATCCCGACTAGGATCACACCCCACACTGGAGGCAAGTGAAATTTCAATGATCAAGAAAGATAATAAAGCCATGAGAAAGCCAAAAGGCAAAAGAGCCCAAGAAACTCAAATGCTAGGGGGCATGCTCAACTCACAAGAAAACATGATAACCAAGATAAAGCGAGTATACTCTAGCAAAGCAATGAAAAAGAAAAAAGAAAAAAAGGGCAAATCAAATAAGAGCGGCAAAAGAAAATATGAATGACGTCAAGAGTCAAACTGTTGATAGTGATCTTCAGTTTTTGAAACCCTGAAACACTCTTTGAGCCTTATGAATCCTTTTCTTTCATAGCCAAAAACCACAGCTACGTTACATGCTTGTAGAAATCCTTTCTAATCAAGCAAGCAAGCAACCTAGAATAATAAACAATGCTCTCAATATGCAAAGAATATTTTTTTCATAAGATTCATGACATCAAGAACAAACTATTCATTATTATTCATGCTGATAAAAATATATGTTCAAAAAGAGACAAGTTTTTCTCATACAAAACCTCAAGCTTTTTCTCGAGCCCTTCATTTTGAAACAAAAGGTCTTCTCATGACATATTTTCACCGAAGACCTCATTGCCAAACACAAGAGCAAATAATCTCTTTTTCAAGAAAGAAAATAACCAAGGAGTTGCAAGATTTCAAAAGCAAATTGTTTTAGACTCGCATCGAAATAATTTTTGTTTTTAAAATGCAAGATCAAGATTTCAAGATTCATTCTAGACCCATACTTCTTCACCAAACTGAAAAGGAGAGAAATGAGAGATTGGTCTCTTAAAACCATTATTCATCTAAGTCAGTGACATAGCACACTTGGGGACAATGACCAGTACAAGGGGACAATATTGTGTTTAAGGAAAATCTATCATCCCTTACAATAAGACAAGGGGGCATTTTGGTCCTTTCAGAAAGTGATACCGAATGTTTTTAGTAGTGAGACGAGGGGTAATGAATAATCCTCTCAAATTATTTGACGAGATTAGAAAATCTCTAACAAGCAAGTGGGTCACGATGGGCACCGCAAAGGCTGAGTTATGTAAACAAATCTGGAAATAAACTTACATGGGCCAACTCGAGTGGGCTAGAAAACCAAACAACAAAGATGACTCAAATGAGATAGCAAGATCTTACCAACCAAGCAACGAGAAGACTAAGAAGAAATGAGGGGTCTATATTTCAAATAAGGTAAAGAGGCATGCATATCATTTAAACTTTGAGACATTGGACAATGAGTGTTGTAAATTTTATTAGAGAAAATTCTAACAAAATCCATCAAGCGGAAGGCCAACTTGAAATGGAGAACATTGAAATAGCTTTTAAAAAATTTTCACTTTCGAGAATTTTTCAACCTGGGCAGGCCGCCCATGAAAATTAGGCCACCTGAAAAATATCTGTATTTTCCCACCACCTTTCATTCTCCATTCGAGCGCGCCTTTGAGCCCTCGTCTTGTTTCTTTCAAGCGCGCCTTCGAGCCCTCGTCTTGTTTCTTTCAAGCGCGCCTTCGAGCCCTCGTCTTATCTCCATTCGAGCGCGCCTTCGAGCCCTCGTCTTATCTCCTTTTCGAGCGCGCCTTCGAGCCCTCAACCATCAAAGGTAGTGCATTTCCTATCCTACCTCCATTCAAGCACGTCTTCGAGCCCTTGTCTTATCTACATTCGAGCCCGCTTTCGAGCCCCTGTCTTATCTCCATTCGAGCCCGCCTTCGAGCCCTCGTCTTATCTCCATTTCGAGAGCGCCTTCGAGCCCTCGACCATTAAAGGTAGTGCATTTCCTATCCTACCTCCTTTTGTGTGCGCCTTCGAGCCCTCATTTCCTTCAAGCTTCCATCTATTGAATAATGCGCCTTCGAGCCCTATCATGTCTTAAAAAATCCTCGTATTTTTTCACTGGGTAGGTAACTCATTACAATGTGACCAACTGGGCCGGTAACCCATTACAATGTGACCATCTGGGTCGGTAACCAATTAAAATATACCATCCACTGGGCAGGTAACCCATTACAATATGACCAACTGGGCAGGTAACCCATTACAATATGACCAACTGGGCAGGTAACTCATTACAATGTGACCATCTGGGTCGGTAACCCATTACAATATATTATCCATTGGGCAGGTAACCCATTATAATGTGACCAACTGGGCCAGTAATCCATTACAATGTGACCATCTGGGCAGGTAACCCATTACAATGTGACCATCTAGGTCGGTAACCCATTACAATATACCATCCTATACTGGGCAGGTGACCCATTACAATGTGACCATTTGGGCCGGTAACCCATTACAATATACCATCATATACTGGGCAGGTGACCCATTACAATGTGACCATTTGGGCCGGTAACCCATTACAATATACCATCATATACTGGGCAGGTGACCCATTACAATGTGACCATTTGAGCCGGTAATCCATTACAATATACCATCTTATACTGGGCACGTAACCCATTACAATGTGACCATTTGGACCGGTAACCCATTACAATATACCATTCTATACTAGGCAGGTAACCCATTACAATGTGACCATCTGGGCCGGTAACCCATTACAATATACCATCACAAAAAAAAATCCTCGTATTTTTCAATCATTGGGTAGGTCGCCTGGAACAATTAGACCACTCGCAAAATTCTCCGTGTTTCTTTTATTATTGGGCAAGTTGCCCAAAACAATTTGATCCATTTAAAAAAAAACAAAAAAAATGGGTTGTCTTCCAAATAACTTGTTCTCTCTATAAAAGTCATATGTCAATCTACTGTTTTCGAAGTTTTCAAGACTCTAAAAAAAAAAAAATTCTTTCCGTATCTACTTTTCTTTATAAATTTACTACACAAAGCTAAAGAAAATGAAAATTTTTAATATCTTTGCATCGTAAATATTATAAAGAGGGGGCAACTGTCATAATCCAATTTTGGCCCTTTGGCTTTTAATTTAATTTTTACAGGGTTAAAATAAAAAATTAAAAGATCAGAGATTTATTTCGATGAAAAGTGTGATTTGTCAACTTCCGAGAAAATTAAGGACTACAATTTGCTTTTGTCATTCTATCTTTATCTTCAAGATAATCCCTATCTTTAAGATAATATTTATCTTCGAGATAATCCTTGTCTTTAAGATAAGGATAGGTATCCGCTTTCAAATTTGATTCTTAATCAAATTCAAACTTCAAAGAAAAGAATGAGTTTGATTGAAACTTGGTTTCTCACACGCAAAGGGACTCTGACACTATAAATACAGATCTCAGGGTATGAAGAAAAAGGAGGACGATTAGAGAGAAACCCTAAAAAGAAAACTCTAGAAGAAAGCCATTGCCCGAAACCTAAAAAAAAAAATAAAAAAGGACATTAAAAAAACAGAGCAATACAGACCAAAAACCAGAGCAAAAACTCAGACCCAATTTCAAAAGGAGATGCTCTCGACCTCTTCTTCGGTGGCTCCAATTTCAGAGGCATTGTTTTTATTGCGTGAGAAGGAGCGAACAAAAAAAAAACAAAAGGGAGCATACATCAGAGACAAAAACAGAGAGGAGAGAAGTTAGCTTTGGCCAATCAACACATCTCCACCATTGTCTTCGTCATCAAGCTCCAGCACCAGGCAGACATTGAGAGAGACAAGAAGAACAAGAGAAGCAAAAAAGACTAGAGGCAGGGAAAGCAAGAAAGAGGCAGGCGATCAGCAACCGCGCGCCTTCGCCTTCGCCTCCAGCAGACCAGGTAAGCGGCTTCTACTTCTTCATTTTGTTGCAGCTAATTAGCATTTACACTGTGCAAGTGAATTTTAATTCACTTGCACAGTGTAGCAACACGCGTGCGTTAAAGCACGCGTGTTGCTCAGCCCTGCCAGGTCACTGGCTTGGGCCAGTGACCGGGCCGGGCTGGCTGAGTCCAGCCCACATGGGCTGAGCTGAGCCCAGCCTCAAAAAAATAAAAAAATAGAAAAATAAAAAGTAAAAAAAATAAAAAACAAAGATGTGTGTATGTATAAATAAAAAATAAATATGAATTTATTGTTTTTATTCATTGACGCCAGAGTCAGAATAAAAATATCGATTCACATTTATTTCATTGTATTTTATTTAAATTACATAAAAATAAAAAAAATATGCATGCAAAAATAAAATAAAATAAAGTAAATTTATTGGTTTATTCACTGATGCCAGAGTCAGGAATAAAGATACTGATGTAAATTTGTTTTATTTTATTTTATTGTATTTTACTTTTATTTAGTTACATAAAAAATGTGTATGCATAAAAAATAAATTTATTTGATTTGTTTATTCACTGACGCCAGAGTCAGGAATAAAAAAATATAGATTTAAATTTATTTTATAGCTACGTACTATTTATCAACGCCAGAGTTGGAAATATTTGTAGTTAAATATTCATTGGCGCCAGAGTCAGGAATATTACACGCAAACCATCATAGCACAAACCAGCAAAACATTAGCAATTTATGACAAAACCAGCAATGCAGCCTACCTCAGGCAGGACGTTTAAGGGGTGATAATATCTTTTCTTTTGCGTAACCAGTCCCGTACCATAGAATCTCTGCTGACCAGTCAGGGTTCCTAGTAACCATAATACTAGGTGGTGACTCCTTAAACAAAGAATATCCCCATTAAAGAACAAGATGCTGGAAATCTGTTCTTTTCCAAAGAATTAATTTTTTAAGGCCGCCGCGATGTTGGGTGCGATAAAACTCTTTGTTTATGTTTATCAGAAACAAAACAAAACTTCTTAATAAACTTATAGAAGTTGTTGCCTATAAGTTTTAGGCTTTGTTGTATCCTTAATGTATATTGCTTTAATGCTGCAGCAAATATAGTGGGGGCAATTAATACCTTAAAGATAGTGATCCTCACGGCTCAAAGTTTATTTGTTATACTTTTGATTATTATATGTATATGCTTTTGGAATATTTTTTGTTGTAGTGAATAGGCAACAACAAATTAATTATTTATTGGGTTATATCATTAAAACTGTTCATAAAATTCAACAACACATTGATTATATGTATTGTTGGATGAGTATACTGACTATAAGTGGTGTTAACGAGTTCTATATGGAATATCAAATGTTAAGTGTTCTTAATTCTCTACTTAAGGAATGGATATCGATGCGACTATTGTTGAAATATAGGTTAGGATCCTTAGATTTCAACAATCTCGCTGATGAAATGCTGCTTGAGAGGGAATGTCAACATATAAAAAAAAGATATACGATGTATTAGAAGAAGCACAAATTATATGGATGTTGCTGCTAAATTCATTCCATGGTTCAAGCAGAATGAATTTAGAGGAGATGACTTTGATGAAATGGATGATGTAATTGGAGACCCTAATTATATACCTGCAATATAAAATAATTTTGAAATTTATTATTCTTAATTTTTTATTTTTATTATTATTTTAATATTTTTTTTGTTTAGATAATTGGTTGATTTTTGTTGAATTGCATATTTTTGTAATTTAAATTTTGCTTACATTATAATCATGTATATGAAAATATCATCAATTGGAACAATGCGAGTTGCTAGTTGAAACTAATAACTATAATTTTTGCACTCATTTAAATTTCCAATAATAATTAGATCATAAAATGAAAATTGATTAAGCATTTAACATTATTTTCATTTCTATTGTATGTGTTAGATTCTTATTTGTTTAATTTAGAATGGAGTGACAATAAATATCATTTACATTGTACTAGATACTAATATTTGTAATTGGTGTCAATGACGCTTGATATAACTGCATCTAAAAGTATTATTGCTGATTTGAACTATGAAGACAAAAAAAAGTGAAAAGAATTACGATGTTTGGCATCATAAGATTGAGTATCTCCTAGAAGAGCAAGAAATGTTGGAAACAATTACTCAACTGATGGCTAAACCTGAGCAAGGAAACACTACTCAGCACAAGTTTGATATAGAAGCATATCAAACCTATAAGCGCAAGGATCATGTAACTCGTATTCTAATGTTGAGCAGCATGAGAAATGATATAATGCTGTGTTTTGAAAGGCATCGTTCAGCCTAAACAGTTTGAGATGTAGTGAAGATTCAGTATAGGAGAACCTCCACTACTAGACTTCGTCAATTAACCCTCAAATTTGATGGTTACAAGAAGCGTAAAAATTAGACAATGAGGCAGCATCTTACGGTCATGTCTAACATGATTGGAGAATTAAGAGGTGTTGGGCATGAGATGACTGATGAACAATAAGTCCAAGCTGTGATATGCTTTTTGCCAAGCAATTGGGAACACATACGTATTAACCTTACCCACAATGACAACATCAACACAATTGATGATGTTGCTCATCATGTTGAGCTTGAAGAAGATTGATTTCTCGCTGAAAAGCCTATAAACGAGGCTTTTATATATGAGACTAAAATGCAAAAAACATATGGCTCTAAACATAAAAAGAGCAAGGGTAAGGGTCCTAAATATGGTAAGAAAGGAATAGAAGCAAGTAATGGTGGATATAAGCGCAAGCATGAAAAATACGACAGTAAAAAAGACAAGAATATGAATTATTCAATTATGGTAAACCTGGTCACTTTGCTCATGATTGCACTAAGCCAAAGACTCAGGAGCAACTAACCACATAGTAAGGGATCGAACAATCTTTGTGGAATTTTGTTTAATTTCAAAGGGAAGTAGATACATATACATGGGGAATCATGCTTCTGCTGTTGTGCTTGGGATCTAGGGGCAGAACCAGAAAATAAAATTAAGGGGGGCCAAAATATTAGTTGTTTTATTATTTAAGTTAAAAATATAAATATTGTTAAGGGAGGGGCTGGAAAAAAAATTTCTTTGCAGGGGTCGGGCCCCTGCCAGCCCCCCTATCTCTGCCCATGTTGGGATCGGTACCAGTAACTGGATTTGCAGGGCAGTCCCATACTTTATCTTCATGACATACTCTATGCTCCTGAAGTTCGACAAAATCTTGTGTATGTTCTTGCTTTACTAGAATTAGGCTTTTATATTATTTTTGTTGGTTGTTATGTGAAAATATATCTGGAATATTTTTTATTGTTTTGATTTTATATTAAATGGTTTTATGGTGTTAGACACCGTTAATGTATCTATTAAGGATGATGCTTCTATTTATGTTGTTCAAAGTCCAGCATTACTAATGATAATGATATCATGTTATTCATTTTTTTATGGAATATATTGTGAGTATCATGTAGTATAATTTGTTAAAGTATGTCGATAGACTTAGATTGACTCACTCACATGAGCAATTACCTTTAGTGCTTGTAAGGTGAGTAGAGATAAGACTATTTGAGTTTTAATGCTCAATAGACGACTTGGACAAAATGAGAGCAATTTTAACTCAAATAAATTATTAAAAAATCACATTGGTTGGGACCAAGATAAGGTTCTTAAATAAAAGAATTAACATGAATGAATTCCCATAATTCATGTATCTATTATGATTGAAGTCGAGTATAAAATTATTCATCTACCACTAAGTAGTGAGCAAATGAGAATTTCTTATTTGAAGTCTATATTTTTTTTACGACAAGACTAAGACTTGTATGGTGTATTTCCTCTAACAAGGAGAGCAACGACATACACTCTTTGTCTTCAGCAAATAAAAAAGTAAGCTCCACTATAACATGTATTTCATACTACATGTGCTAACGTCCATTACAGAAATAAAAGATGGATCTCTGCTTCTTTATTATGTGAGTCCTGGAGATCATGTATAAGATCTTAAAATCTTACCCTTTATGACTTTTAACTGTATCATGAGGTGATGTGTAAATGATTGTTACTTTAATAGCATATCCTATGGTCATGGAATGATTCGACTTAAAGAAATACTCCTAGGAAAGCGAGTTAATTCAGATCTGATTGATATGAGAACGAAAGAAAAGGTAATTTTAGTTCTACACTTGTTACTCGTATTCACTGGCCGAGATTATATCACTCGAATATGTTTAATGTGATTTAGAATACTTGTAATTGTAAGGATTGATTAAGTGTGAAATTCTTAAGGGATTGAATTATATTCAGTCATATGTAACTAAAAATGCTTAGGGTATAATAGTACACTTTAAAGAGTAACTAATTATAAGGTTGATGTCTCCTATATAACATGTATTAGGTGTATATATTCGAGCTCCTTGTACTGTGTGCTTCAGGTCGCATAGTTTGTTCGTCAAGTATGAAATTTTTGTGCAAGTTTAAAATATAATGTATTAGATAGATCTCGTCCTTTATGGGCGAGTGAGATATGTTGCTTATTGAGTTAGGCCTAGCCCACCCATGAAAGATAAGTCTGGTCCAAATATTTAAAGGAGTTACTAAAAAAAGTAATCGATTCCTCTACTTATATATATAAGGACATAACTCATTAGAAGATGAAAAGGTTTTTACTTTGAAAGATAATGGTTCTTTCTTTCTCTTCTTCCATCTTTGACTCTCTGAATTAACTTGACAATATTTATAAAGATGTTCGCACTGTGAAATATCTTTTTGGTTCTAGTAATTGAAATAGCACTGAAGCAATTGATTTAGGGATAAAAAAACGAATTCTTAAATTACCAATAAGTTTCCTTTAAATTTACAATATACTTAATATGAATTCTAGTATTCTTGTAATTATATTTGTGCTGAAAACATATTTGCCATGAGTTATTAGTTTTTATGTTTATAAATTTAAACACGTATGATCAATAAGCTTTTTTAAAAAATATTTTTAGGTTTAACATGTCTTGTTATAATAATTTAAAACATCCTTGCTCACTAATCTAGTAAAAAAGGTCATATATATATATATATATATATATATATATATAAAGAAAAAAGAAAATAGAAATTGCAACCGAAGTTTGAATTCATTTTGCTTGATTGGATATACAAACTGACCTAATTTGTGGAGCATAAAAAAATGGCATGCAAGGATTTCAGTCAATTGACTATGAAGATCAGCCACAGTTGCACCACCTACCATGTATTTGAGAGCAGACAGCAACCTTTACGTTAAAATTACCACGCTCTTCGTTGAAACAATTGCTTACTGTAATGGTACTGTTTCTCTATTGGTACGGCAAGGGCCCCATGCTTCATAAAGCACCTCGTTTTGTTTTGTTTTTTTTTTTTTTTTAATGTTTCTAGGGCAAGATTGTGTGGCTCTCTATTATTGTGGAGAGTCAAATTGTACTTTGTACACTGGCTTTCAATTATCAAGTGATAGAAAATTAAAAAACCTCCCCACAATCGTAGTGATTTTTTATTTTTTTATTAATATAATATTAACTTGATTAATTTTATAAGTTCTAAAATTAATAATTATATAAATTTTTAATAATTTTAAAATTTATAAAATTTAAATTAATAAATTTTAAAATAATAAATTCAAAATCTAATTAATTAAATTAGACTGATATTAACATATGTGGTTATTGCACGTTGCTGGTCAAAGATTAAACGCTTGTACTCATTGAATCGATATCCCACTATCCTCTTTCCCTTTCAATCAAATAATATAATAATTATTTTGCTATTAAACAATAAAAAAATATTTTTAAATTATATTAATTGTAGTACAACTATGTTTTTATTAAAACAACATCAACTTTTTTTTATGTTTTAAATTATTTTGATATGTATATTAAAATTTAATTTTAAAAATTAAAAAATAATTTCTACAATACTTTATTGGGTTCTATAATTAACTTTTTTAATAATCTTAAAACACATCACACACTTCTATAATTATTAACATGCACTCAGAGTGTTTTTTATAATGTAGTAATGGTTATTTTTTAAAGTATTTTTAACTTGAAAATGTATCAAAATAATATTTTTATTTATTTTTTTAAAATATTTTTAATATTAGCATATTAAAACACCAAAAATTATTAATTTAAAACAAAAAAAATAAAAATAAATAAATTTTTTAAAAATAATTTAAAATTTTAAAAATAAACAAATTCTAAAACTCTTTTACATCTAGTCTGGAAGGCTCAATAAATTATATTCCAACTATTCTTGAAACTTCATATCTTAAATCCCAATTTCTTTCTCTATGGACTTTTTATATTTTATTAACATTTCCGGTCTTTTAAATTTCCTAACTTATCTAGTAAGTAGAAATAGAAGAAGAAACGTGTAAAAAAACGTAATATTATTATTAACATATATAAAAAGAGCTTGACATTTCACTAGAAAAAAAGTACCTTTTTATTTTAGTTCTTCTAATTTTTGAAGATTTTTTAAAAAATTCAAACATATATTTTTATAAATTTCATGATCTAATATTAGGTTTCTAGGTATAGAATTTTATAATTTATTTTAATTTACTTTCTATGGAGTCATCTCAGTCTCATATCCCGCGTCACAAATTTTACACGTTAGCCATGTTGATTCAGGTCATATTGTTTTGTCCATTATTAATTGTTTTTTCTTCAATTTCATCATTTAACACTAGATTGGTTAAGAGTCAGAGTTATATTTTTTTTATTTACTTTCTATGGAGTTATCCTAATCTTATGATTTGGATTTGATATATTAACTTTGGTTGACCCTGATTATTTATTTTTCTTTTTTTATTTGATTTTTTTTCAATTTAATTGGGTTGATTGGAAATTGACTCAGGTTTTTTTTTTCCTTTTTTAAGTTGAATTTCTTTGAATTTCATCCTTCAATATGATGCGAACTGGGAATTAAGTTTCATAATTTGTTTTGGTTTAAATTCTATAAGGTTATCCAAGTCTCATGATTCTGGTCACGGATTTAATCAGTTGACTCAGGTGGCTTTATGTGTTTTTTTTTTAAAATTTCACCCTTCAACATTGAATTGATTGAGAATTGAGTTTCATAATTTATTTTGATTTACTTTTTATGAGGTTATCTTGTTTTTATTATCTATGTTTAACAGTTTACCCGAGTTTACTTGATTTATTTTTTTAGTTGAATTTTATTTTGAATTTCATCATTCAACATTGCGTTTATTGAAAATTAAGTTTAATAATATTTTTTTTATATAAGGTTATAAGGGTCTTATAACCTAGATAATAGATTTGACAGGTTAACCCGAGTTGATCCAAGATAATCTAATATGTTGTCATTTCAATATTTTTTAAAAAGTGTTATCCTTGTTTTTTAAGTCAAACTATATTTTTAATCTTTAAATCTGTCAAATTGACCAGGTCATATCAAGTTAATTCTTATATAGTTTTTTTTCCTAAAAAATATATTAACAACATTTGAATTTTTTTATGTTAAAAAATATCAATCCGATTCTCAACGTAGCGTGAGAATAATCTAGTTAATTAACATATAAGGGCTTGACTTTTCACTGTTGCAATGAACAATATAAAGCCAAGCCTTATTTCACTGTGGTCCTCAAAATATTTTAGGATTTTTTTTTTAATTTCAAACTTTTTTTTAATTTTATCTTCCAATATTGGATTTAGCATGTATAGGATTTCATAATTTGTTTTAATTTTCTTTTTATATAGTCATTCAGTTTTATGAACCGGGTCATGAATTTTACGGGTTAACCATGTTGACTCAAATTATTTTTTATACGTTTTTAATTAATCTTTTTCTCAACTTCATCCTTTAATATTGAGTTGATTGCGAATTAGGCTTCATTATTGTTTTTTAATTTGATTTATATGGGGTTATCATAGTCTTGTGAATCGGGTCACTAGTTTTGTGGGTTAGCCAGGTTTGCTCGGGTTTTTTTGTCATTTTTTTTTCAATTTCATCTTTTAATATTGAGTTGATTGAGAATTAAACTTTATAATTTGTTTTGAATAGCTTTCTATAAAATTATCCTAATCTCTTGACCCGAGTTTGACAGGTTAATACTAGTTGACTTAAGTTATAATTTTCCTTTTTTTGTTTGATTTTTTTTAATTTAATTATTCAACATTGAGTTTATTGAGAATTGAGATTGATAAATTTTTTTATTTTCTTTTTATGAAGTTATCACGATCTTGTCACTTAGGTCGTAGGTTATGTAGGTTGATTCATTTTTTTTCATCCTTTTTTAGTTGATTTTTTTTTAATTTTATTTTTCAATATTGGGTTGATTAGGAATTAGACTTCATAATTTATTTTGTTTTGCATTTTATGAGGTTATCCGTGTCTCATGACTCGAGTGATTTTTTATGTCCTTTTTTTTTAATTGATTTTCTTAATTTCATATTTCAACATTTAGTTGATTGAGAGTTGAGTTTTATAATTTGTTTTGATTCTCTTTTTATAGGGTTATCCATATTCATTCCATTTTGAATGAACATTTACATCATATTTCTCTTTTTATAGGGCTATCAAACAAAAGAATTCAACATGAAATTTAATGCTACTAAAAGTGTGTTGGTGAGAGTGAGGTTATTTATGTTTTTAAGTGTTTTTTAAAAATATATTTTTTTAAAGAAGCATTAATTTGCATAGTTTTTAAACCTGATCCAGTGGTTGACCCGATATAATGACTGGGGGTCAGATGGGTTGACTCGAGTCAACCCATAAAACAAAATCCAATACAACACTAATAGAAAACACCTAACTAGTTACAATGCAACACTTATATAAATCAAATTTAAATTTTAAACCAACAACATAAATTTAATTCAATATCCAAAACACAAACCAAATATAAATTTTAAAATATTTAAAACAAAACATCCAAAAACATAAATTCTAAATCAACAACACATTCACTTTTATTGAATGAATACATTAAGTTCTTCGGTGTCCATAGGAGCAAAATTTGAATCAAATGTCGATGAAATTGAGCCAATCTCGTCAACACCTAATAAAACATCAACATGCTCATTTAAAACTTCATCGTCACAATCATATTCAATCTCATTAACATTTATGAAATCTATATTTAAACACAATTAACAATTAACAAATAAATATTATATGTTAAACAATATTTTGTTTTAAATAATATTTTTCACTAAATGATCAATCATTAATTACCATCATCTAAAGTATCTTGTATGGTCATTGTTGATAGAGGTTGGTGAAAACTCTTTGCTTCTTCAGTTGTCAAAATTGACGGGTCATCTTCTACTACTTAATTTTCAATGTCACAAATTGTCTCAAAATTAATTGGATCATAATTTCATCATTTCCAATAATTCCTATATATTCAAAGTGAAGGTAAACACAGTATAAGTATTAATAATGCTACTAGATAAGATAAAATAATATTTAAGGAATTAAAGAAAAGAAAATACTTTTATTTCAATTTTAGATTGGAGTAGACGTGAACAAGGTTATTAAGCCTTTAGTGCTCCAATCTATTTCTCTTCTTTGAGTGAATATGTTAAAAAATACTCAAATTTCTCTCGTATCCTAAAGAACTACAAGTTTGACTTAACACTCGTATACCCAAATGTTGTAGATTTGGAGGTTCCAAATGTCATTCATTATTCATCTATACAAAAAAAATAAGGAAGCCTGTCAAATAATATTTTTAAATATAAAATTTATATACCTAGAGGTATAAGGGTGCGATTTTTTATTGTGGACATTCGACCAAAGTTATGTTCTGCATTACTAAACAACTTTATCTCACTTGTAATCTTACTTTGCAATGGAAAATTTTCATGTGCATATGTCTCAAGAACATCTAGAAGTCCGTATATAGTGCTCATATGTTTATCCATTATATTTGCATCGTATTGAAATCGAGGATTAAACCAAAATGCCGCTGCATAAAGATTTCTATATAGTTGTCCATCCCACCGATTATTGATAATGTCTATGAAATGTTGCACTCTAGCCATTCTCTTTTGAAATCTCCTTAACATTTCTTCTTTTGTGTAATGAATAACATCATATAAATATCCCATTGAAGGTCTATCATCACCATCTACCATTCATAGAACTCGAACTAAAGGTTCACTCATTCGCACAATTATTGCACATTCTTCCCAAAACAGAGAGTTTAGCACACTCTCAACAAACTTTTTTCCTTTGCTATCTTTAGCATAAGCAGATGAAACCCATTCCCTAGATGTCACCATACCTCTCAACTCATCTTTATGAGCTAAAATGCTTTGCAATGCAATGAAATTGGTAGCAAAACGAGTAGGAGTTGAACGAAGTATTTCTTTTTATCCAGTGAACTTTCTTATCAAATATAATGAATAACAATGATTATAAATGTACTTTATGATACCAGAAGCATGCTCAACGATAGAACAAATTAACTGCAATTTACCAATGTCCTGGAGTATGAGGTTGATGCAATGAGCAATACAAGAAGACCAAAATATTGAAGGAAATTCTTTCATCAATAACTTGCCAGCAACAACATAATTAGAAGCATTATTAGTCACCACATGCACAATGTTTTCTACCCCAACATACAAAACAACCTCTTTAAATAATTGATGCAACAATCTAGCAGTGTTTGAGACATCTGATATATCTACATATTTTAAAAAAATTGTTCCTTTAGGACAATAAACTAAGAAGTTAATTAAAGTCCTCCTTTTTTGATCTGCCCATCCATCAGCCATTAATGTGCAACCAATCTTCTTCCAAATCTCTCGATAATTGTCAACATAAATCTTCACTTCATCAACTGCTTTTGCCAAGTAATAACCACGAATAGTATGCAAATTTGGTTCTTTATAACCAAGACCCATGACTGTTAGAGCGTCTATGACATGTTAATAATACACAGAGTTAACAGCATTAAATTACACACATGCATCAATCATCCACTTCGTTAAAGTAAGATCACACTGTTCAAATGCTTCCTTCTTTTGCCAATAATTTTTGAGAGACTTTTGAGCATCAGGAGTTGTTCTCGGCATGAAATATGCCCCTAATGTTGCAAATTCCTTTTGCTTTCCATAACTTACATTCGATTGTTTTACAGTGCTGGTGCTTTGACTCTTTTTCTTTTTTGCAACCTTCGGTGGTAACATATGTTTTTTAGTATTGACATCCTCCTCCTCATCATCATCACCAGCATCATCATCTTCTAATTGTCTAATCATCATCTCTTCATGCTCCCTTTGTTGTGCATTAAATGGATTGAAATTTGTTTGCATTTCTCTAACTCTTTTTTTTCCAGCATTTCCTTTAAGATTCAAAAGCATTTGATGTCGAACATCAGGAGGACATTTGCGACATTGTTCAACTTCTCCTTTAGCTCTAGCTAAATGTTGCTTAAATCGATTAATGTCACCACCCGCAAATACTTTAGCACAATATAAACATACTAATTTAGTTTTTTTACATCCAACACTAAGTTCATGAGCTTTTCTACAATGACCCTATGTCAAATTTGTTCTTCCTTTACTACTACTTGACATGAAAATTGAAGGTTGAGATGAATGGGTTGTTAAAGGATCACTATTTGGAGTACTACCATTTTGAGAAGACATTTTAAAGACCTATATTAAACGAGAAAAAAAAAATCTCATGATATGAAAAATAAAATTACAGAATATGGGACACTATAGGAAGAAACATAAAACAGAAAAATCTATTAATATTGCAAAAATATAGGAAACTAACAGAAGAAATATAAAATAACTCTCATAATAAGCAGAACATCAAAACGAATATCTAAGGGAAACAAACGGAAGAAAAAAAATAGAAAACAAAAAAATTCCTCATGCAACATTCCAATATATGACCGAAAATGAGATGATAGGAAACTCATCTACAAATTAGCATTTAGGAGTGTTTGATAGTCAATTCACCAACAAAGAATATATAACCCAGAACACACAAAAAGAATAAAAAATATAAAACACAAAAACTATCGGGATTGCAGAACAATAAGGCTTGCACTACTAAATTAGTCAGCTAAGTCCTCTTCTTTGTCAAGCACATCAAATGAACATGATATGCAGCTTATGAAGAAATAATTGAAATAAATCAAGAAAAATGAATCCTTTATATACAGTTATTGCTTCTCTAGTAACATTGAGACATAGGCTTTAGTAAGTTGCATAAATGAAAAGAACGAAGAAACATACCTGTGGGTGTGAGAATAAGAAAGAATCGATGCCCAGATCCAGAACTGCAAGTTCAAAAAAGAGGCAGTGAATAAAAAAAAGAGAGAGTGAAAGAAGGATAGTCGTGAAGAGAAACAAGTAACATCAGCTTCAACTAAACTTATTCGCGGATTTGAAACAGTGATCAAGAGTCTTCTGCTCCTCTGCTTTTCTTCGCGAATTGCAACTGAAATGGCTTTGAAGATTTCTTTAATTAGGTTTTCTCATTTTTGTCTTCATCATTAATCGTTATGGCCTTTTAATCGTAAAAGACAAAAACAATGTCGTTTTACGTGTGTGTGTGTGTATAAAAGTCGGGTCTCAGCTGGGTTTACCCGGGTTGATCGGGTTTTGTCGGGCCAAATCTTCAGCTGGTTTTTACTTAAACTCGGCCCGGTCCTAGGCCCAGGTCAACCCGTCGGGCCGAGTTTTAAAACACCATTAATTTGACTTTTTTAGTATTTTTTATAGTTTTAATATGTTAATATAAAAAAATAAAAAAAATTATAATAATATATTTTTTAAAAAATATACTTTAAAAAATACAATCTAATAATGGCAGACACAATCTAAAAGCTGATTCCAAGCATGCCCTAACTTTAAAGTAGAAAGCACATGAGACAAGGAAAGAAGGAAGTGTCCACAATGGCAATCTCTTCCTCCCCGCATCGAATCAGAAAGCTCCTCCTCCGTCCTCGTGACCTGTGAAATGATACCATATCCAAACTCCAAACCCATACCAGTCATTTCATTACCATCACCGTTCAGACCAAACCCTTGAAAGTTTTTTTTTTTTTTAAAAAAAAGAAGCCTTAAATTAACCCTTGAATGTGACTGTCAACATAAATACTAAGTGTTTATTAACTCTTTAAAAGCTAATATCAACTAATATTTTAAAAAATTATAATTTATAACTTTTTTTAAATTAAAAGCAAAA
>Ga0325414_1000678_pt1 | contig 29404 bp, 16 predicted proteins | sample PopdelMetagenome_8_FD_206183 | JGI IMG/M metagenome (GOLD analysis project Ga0325414, IMG submission 206183) | Populus deltoides microbial communities from Bellville, Georgia, United States - Leaf-PdKOR-R3 | ecosystem: Host-associated > Plants > Phyllosphere > Phylloplane/Leaf | place: USA... | reverse complement strand
AAAAAAAATTAAATTTGAGTTAACTCATCAAACCAGGTTAACCCGTCAAACCCGGGATCCGTGTCATGAAAATCTGATAATTAAATAAAAAATTAACATTAACAAATTAAATTAAATAAAAAAAGTTCATTAAAAGAAAAAAACACAAAGAAAAAAGGAAAAAAAAACACCATAAAGGCATAGAAAAAGAAAAAGAAAAAGAAAAAGAAAAAGAAAACAAAAAAAAAACAGAAAAAAACAGAAAAAACAAAAAGAAAAAAAGAAAAAAAAACAAAAAAAAAGAAGACTGCTCAGCGTTTCACTATGAAATTGCACAGTGAAACACTGAGCAGTTTTAATTTATTCTTAATTACAGTCATACTATAACATTTTACCTATATATTTTAGTATATGTTATGATGTAATGTAATTTATTTCCTCTATTTTCTCTATTGTTGGATTCTCCTCCAATATGAGGACTTTGGAAGGGCATCTCTCTCATGGTTGAGTGAGAGGAACTAAAACATGATTTATGGAAGCTGTAAGGGTTATATTAGAAAGTAATCTTTTTTTTTTTCACTCTCATTTTCAAAGTGTTTGATTACTTCTCTATGAAAATTTGCATTTTAAGCTTATGCTTTCTTCTTTATAAGATAATTGCACTACTTATTTGGATTTTTATCATAATAATTAGTTGCAAACTAGATAATTGATCGTGCTATATTACGAGTCAGATCAAATTTTTGTTGAATATAAAAAATATCCAGGTGTTGTAAGGTGTTTTCTAGCAAAAAAAAAAAAAAAACTATATGACGGTTGACTCAATGTGATGTAGTCAACTTTGTAGGTTCAAAGACAACTCAAACTATATAAAAAATTAATTTGCCTAAAAAAATCAAGAAAAAATCTTCTTCCTCCTCCTGGCTCATTATATTTGTATTTTTCATGGTTTCAACAAGGTATGACAACCATGTTTACTGGCATTTTTTCCAACAAAACCTTGTCATATAGCTGGGTTAGTGACAAGGTAAATGAGTTGGACTTAAGCCCACCCCATGTCTAGGTTGGTTCGGCCCAGGTTTATTTAGAGAAAAAAGCCTATTGGGCCTTCTGTTGGCCTAAAAAACCAGGTTAAGTTGGGCCTAAGCCCAACCCATACACATGGGTTTGGGCCTCTAGCCTAATAGGCCCAATCCATGTGGTTGAGCTTTATTTAAGGGTGTGTTTGGCTACTTAGAGTGAGTTTGTCAAACACGCTTTTAAGACATTTTTTATACCTCTAATTTTAAGCTAAGGGTGTGTTTGACAAACATGCCCTTAACCTTTTCCTTTAGTATTAAATTGTTTTTATTTTAGGGTCTAGCTAAACAATTATTAAGAAATTCAAAAAATTCTGAAAAAATTCAGGGATTATTTTGAAATTATTTGTAAGTATCTCGAGTGTTTTTCTAACAGTTTTTGTCTAATATCGAACTATAGACTTACACTGTAAGATACAGATATAGTATTAAAAATACTTGATTTTTCTCCGGAATTTCAGAAAAAATTCAAAGACCAATTTCTTTATTTAAGAAAACATAAATATATATAGAACTTCATTTAATATCATATTGTAGACTTACACTGTAAGATATGGACCTAATATGAAAAATACTCTGTTTTCTTTGAAATTTAAAAAAAAAACCATTTTTTTATAAAAAATTCATCATTTTAAAAACACAAAAATTATGTTTTGTATTCGTGCATACGACCAAATTCTAAATGCCTTTCATGCATATTTTTTTTTTAAAAAAAATTGCATTTGATTATGCAAAATGGATATTGTAACCAATTTATAATTATCAATTAAGATTTGGTCAAAATACCAAAAATCGCACAACAATTAATCTTTTCTTTGCAATGTTCAGATTCAACCCCTTTTTTACCTTCGGAGATTAACTCCTCATCTTTCTCACAAGGTTCAAGAGTGAGTTTTTCAATAACCTTACCACTACGAAGAGTGATGATTGATTTGACTTGATCCATGTGTTGGCTTCCAGAACTACTTGCATATGCATTATATTGCCCCTTGGGATTTTGCTGTGGTTGAGATGGAAACTTACATTTCTCTTGAAAACTGAGAGCAGATGTGAATTTTGCAAGAGCATCTTTTAGATCTGCCATGGTTTGAGCATTTTGAGTGTTGATTGTCTCCTGCTTTCCAATGAATACATGCAATGTTTCCTTAAGATTTCTTATAGGAGGTGGAGCATAAGAAGGTGTATATCCATGAGAATTTTGGAAATTATGGTGTGCTTGAAACTGTGGCTGTGAAGTTTGTGCATTATTGTTATTACTCTTCCAACTGAAATTTTGGTGATTTCTCCAACCAGGGTTGTATGCGTTATGATTGGGCCTTTGAAAACTGTTTAAAGTATGGGCTTGTTCATGGAAGCATTCCTTGAAAGAAGGCAAAGTTGGACAATCATTGGTTTCACAAATTTGACACACAATGTCTTGAATAGATTTTAATTGACCACTCTTTTTCAATTCTAGTGCCTCGACTTTTCTAGTTAAAGATGCAAATTTGGCTTAGAGGTCATGATCTTCCCTAAGGTTGTACATCCCTCCAGTAGATGTATGAGGTTAAGTTTTACCTAATGCCTTATAAGTACCTGTAGTGTTCCACTTTTGAGCATTTTCAGCTAGCAAGTCTAGATACTCCATTGCTTCATCAGGGTCTTTATTTTCAAAAGTTTCATTGCACATCAATTCCACCATTTATCTATCTTTAGGTGTTATCCCTTTAAAAAAATGTGAAACCAGTCTCCATGTTTCAAAATCATGATGAGGGCAAGTATTAAGCAAGTCTCGATACCTATCTCAACATTAGTAAAGTTTCTCCTGGTTTTTGAGTGAAAGTGGTGATTTGTTTTTTGAAAGAGTTTGTTTTGTGAGACGAAAAAAACTTCTTTAAAAATTATTGTTGCATTTCATCCGAAGCACGAATGGATCCTGACCTAAGATTTTGTAGCCATGTTTTAGCTTTATCTTTTAATGAAAAAGGAAAAAGCTTTAATTTGATGGTGTTCATGCTACAATTTAAGTCATTATAAGTCTTACAAACTTCTTCAAATTCTATCAAATGCAAGTATGGATTTTCTAGATCTAAGCCATGAAAAGAAGGTAAAAGTTGAATTATGCCTGGCTTAAAATTGAAGTGAGATGCATCAGGAGGGAAAACTATACATAACGATGCATTTGTTCTTGTTACACTCATGTGGTCTTTAAGTGTTCTAACTCGATTATTCTAATTATGAAGTGACTGCTATCTTCTTCGGCCATATTTTTTGAAAATAGGGAGGATACACTACAAAGTCTATCACTTAATGTACGTGACCAAACTTTTATGCACGTGTAGGAAGAGAATAAAATGGAAGAAAAGAAAAGAAAAAAAAGAAACAAAACAAAACAAAACAAAAGAAAAAAAAGTTAGATAAAAGGAAAGAAAAGAAAAGACAATAAAATAAAATATATAATTTATCTGTAATTGACCTTTCCCGACAACAGCGCCAAAAACTTGACACGATCATAGAGTTGATGTTTGCTCCCAAGAGTAGGAGTGTCGAAGTAATAAATAACCCGACAAGACCGGGGTCGATCCACAGGGAGGTCAACTATATAAATTATAAATAATATATATAATATAACAAAGAGTTAAAGAGATCTTTGAGATGTGAGATTAATATAAGGATTAAACAATGATAAAAATAATTGTCAAGGTTAGAGGATCCACTAGATATGGATCACTACAACATTTCAAGGTTGTTAAGGTTAGAGGTCAACAACATTTCAGAGCATTTGGATCACTACAGCTCGAGATATGGCTAAAATATTGAGTAGTGCTTCTGGTGGACGTGGTGGATAGCCCTCAAGCTCTTGTTTGGATGAAATGTCATTGCTAACATCAGAACATGAGCAAGTGGTCCTCATGCAAGTTGTTGGAAATTGTCTTATCTTTCCACCCACCAAATGTGACATCATTTTGCCTTCTAGAACTTCAGCTATGGGTAAAATTCTGAGCAGTGTTTGGGCTGGATTGTAGGACAAATTCTGATTTCTCTTTTGTGGCCAAGCTTTGAATTTGAAAACTGAAGATTTGGGTCTTCCACTCTTTATGACCTATTTCTTAGCTTTCTAGCCACATAAACCAAACTAAAATCCAAGATCTACAGCTCTAGATATGACCCAATGACTAAACAGTGTTCCAATTTGAATTGAATCAACATCTCTTTTCTAAGCTTAGCCTTTTCTTTGTCCTTTCACTTTCAATAGTTAATCACATCAATCAATCCTTTTAATTGTGAGATATGCCTGCATTTAAAATGAGCATTTACCATAAATTAAAGCTATCTTATACTATCAGATTTGTTATTATAAAACATGCTTTAGTTAAGGAGTTATTGATACTTCAAGTGCAAAATGATGATATAAAACCTTGATTAAAATACTCTTTTAAGTACTAATCACCCCCAACCAACTTATTACTAGTCCGTAGTAATCAAAGCATTAAAATAGAAAAATAATCTGCAAGTTCCACAAAGCAAGACATTCATCAGTTAACTTCCATTAATCTATCCAAATAAACAAACTCTCATTAAATTTATATGTCTGCTTAATACTATTGAAACAAGATATTAATAAACCTTCTTTTTATGTGCTTAATGTATGAAAACATAGATGGTGAGGCTTTTATTGGAAGAAAACAATATTATGTTCTAATGTTTTGCTAAGGTTAACTTTCTTGGGTTGAGATTATTATCTTTACACACACACACACACACATACACACACACACAACTTAAAACACAATGCATCTTTAACCTATGTAACGAGCTTTTAACTAATGACTCCCAGACCAATTGGTCTTACGGTATTAGGTGTTGAGACACCCCTACGAGCTTAGTACCTCGGGTTGCAGATACTGATACGTAGATAGTGCAATGTTTGATTCCTTTAAGCTTTTCTCCTTAACCCATGTAACAAGCACTGGGCCAATAGCTCCCAAGTCAGTTGACTTAGGGTATTAGGTGTTAAAACACCCATTCCGGCTTAATTGCTTAAATTAGAGAGGTTACGAAACCAAAATTATCTATGTTTTTATTATCATCAATATTTTTTTTTGAAAATTATATACTATGCCTTTCCCTTAGTTGTTACCTTTAACAAAAGAACATAAATAATGTAATAATCCAATGTGCAACCCACAATCATATGTTAAAGTGTGTGTGAAAATAAAGGTTTAAGAATACTTGTTAAATGAGTATATGAGCATAATCAATTAATAATAATGCGAGAGTTTGTAAACCTGAATATTTCAAGAAGTATTCTGATAGACCTTGTTAAGAATGTTTACTAAGATGCGTCTCAAGAGTCACTTTAACAAAAGAACTCCTTTACTCTGCATCCTAGTAACAACAGTTTTGTAAATGGTTTATGAAATAGAAAACACAGTTAGTTAATTTTTTTTAATATCAACTACTACCCTTTCCCCCCAGCCAAAACAAGACATTGTCCTCGTCCTAAGGTAGAAAGATAGAGTATAAAAGACATCACCTGAAACAATAAATACTAACAAACCTGAAACACACTTAAACAAATATAAGAAATAACAAAACAAAATAACATGCTATTAATAAAACCAAAAGACACAAGGTTTCAAAAATGAAGGCTCAAATCCAATCTAAGCTTTTTATGGCTTTCCATAGTTGATCAATTTATACGACTTATGGAGGGATCAATTACATGGATGAAAGATTGTAGTTGGTCAATCAATTGATCAATCAATTGATCAATCAATTGATTAGCAAAACAGTAGAGATTATGAGTTATCGTACCAAAAATGTTAGAAATTTCTGTTCCACAGCTTGATCAAGAAAAGACAACAATTTATCATAAAAACCATTAACATTGAGCGAACCTATAGGTTTATGGTGAATATGAAGTTGGGCCCAAGAGGAAATATGAAAGATCTCTTTCAATGTGCCCAGACTACCTAGTAAGGCAATGAAGGCATCAACGTGTTTAAACATTGTATTCAGGCATTCAGACATTGTGAAGACCTGTAGTTCCTCTCCAACTGTTTTTCCAATGATGTCCTCTTTGGCTAAAGCTTTTGGAACGATACCCAAAACTTGACTGCCTCCTAAGAATGCAGCTGTTGACACACCCCTCATTAACCCAAGGCTGCTTCCCCTATATACTATATACTAAATGAATCTTTCTCTTAGCTAGTACCTGACCAAGATGATGTGCTGATTCTAAAAACTCCTTTTCTTTCCTAGGATTGAATCCACCGAAAAAATAAATATTTCTTATTTGATGACTTGAGTAACTGAATCCACCGAAAAAATAAATATTTCTTATTTGATGACTTGAGTAACCTGCCATTTCTACACACTTCTATATTTGTTTAATATGTGGGTTGAGTAGAAATGAAGGGAAGGAAGAGAAGATTTTATAGATGAGAACTTGAAAATGCAATCATACCACCTATATATAGGCCAGCTGGAGTCTCTCTCTCTCTCTCTCTCTGTTTTTTTTTGAAAACATGTGTATGTACAAGTAGTTGTGATTGTGGCTCACATCTTCCCTTGGTTTTACATCCAAGAACGACTTAGACACCCTCTATGGGCCGGGGATAGGCTTCGCATCTAGTTTTCAACTGGCAAACAAGGTCTTTTTTAGTCAGATTTCCAAGACTATGTCGAGCATGTTCTTTATGGAATTGTGACCATAAATCATGAATTGCATGATGCACATTTCCACTAGGGTGTGTCTCAAGAGTCAATAGAAGATTATTTGAAGACCTCTTACTCAGGTCATCCTTAATGAATTGTATTTTATCTTCATGATTTACAGATACCATTCCTAAAGAACAACATTTTGCATTACAAGTCCATCTGACACATCTGTGACAGACTTTCAGTCGTTTTGCATGACGTTTCTTTGCAAAAGTGTTTTTACCTGTTCCAGGCATATATGAAATGAAAGAATTGGAAGACTCACCTAATAATCAAACCTTTGCTTCAATTAGCCAGCGAATATCTTCAGGAATTCTATGGTTCATTAACTATCTCAATCTTTCACACTTAGCACGGTAAATTTTTGTAATCGCATTTTGAGGCAAAGCGGGAAAATACCTTTTCAATTTTTCAAGAGTGGTGTCCATTTTTTAGATGAGAAGTGGAAAAGAGATGCAAAGAAAAGAGAAGGAACAAGGAATTGAATAAATATATACACAGATATCAGTTATTATAAGAAACTGAAAGAACTGATATAAGAGTCATGGAGTATCGTTATCCGCCATTTGACCGGGGTGAGAAAGACTAGCAAAACAAGAGTCACACCAAAAAGAAACATAAAAAAAATGTGAGAAAAAAATAAATAAATAAAAATAATCAATCTTTATATACAAAATCACCTAATTCAATGGAGTCATTTTCAACTGAAAAATTATCAAAGTAAACTTTCAAACGATGTCCATTTACCTTAAAAACATTGCCATTCTTTGGATTCTCAATATCAAAAGCCCCACAAGGATACACCTGTTTCACAATAAATGGACCGCTCCATCTTGATCTTAGCTTTTCAGGAAATAAATGGAGTCGAGAATTATAAAGCAAAACGTTTTGACTAGTATCAACTTTTTGATAATTTTTACAAGTTTTGCAAAATGCATGTATGTCCTTGAACATGGTGGGTCAACAGAATCCACTTTGTAAAATTTTTGCAGCTGTCTTTTTTAACATGAAATGACCCCCACATGCCTTAGAATGACAAAGTTTAATGACACTACCTACCTCATTATCGGAAATACATTTTTGAAATATTTGATCAGGACAATATTTGAATAAGTAAGGGTCATCCTAATAAAAGTCCTTTACTTTGTTCAAGAACTTTCTTTTATCTTGGGTACTCTAGTGAGCTGATAAATATCCCACAACAAGAAAATTGACACAATTAGGGAACCAAGGCATTGATTTAAGAGAAAGTAAAGATTTATCAGGAAAGTAATCATCGATAGGTGTGATGTCGGATGTCGAATCTATTGTCACTCTTGATAAAAGATTTATATCAACATTTTCGGTGCCTTTCTTATCTGTGATTTCTTCCCGAGAATAAATCATTTGCAAATCTTCAGATTCACCAAACTCAATTTTACTCAAAGTAGATTCAAGTTGATCATAAACTAATTCTTCAACAAAATCTACTTCTTGTAAATCATTATCATCTCCAGGTTGCTTGTAAATGTTGAAAATATTCATCTCTAATGTCATGTTTCCAAATGATAACTTCATTAGTCCATTCCTACAATTAATCAATGCATTAGAAGTTGCAATAAATGGACGTCCTAAAATAAGAGGAAATGAATTATATTCTTCAACAGGTTGTGTGTCAAAGACAATAAAATCCACATGATAAATGAATTTATCGACTTGTAGTAACACATCTTTAACTACTCCTCTAAGTGCTTTTACAGATCTATCGGCAAGTAAAAGAATTACAGAAGTTGGTTTTAACTCACCTAGATTGAGACTGTGAAAAACTGAATATGGAAGTAAATTCACACTAGCTCCAAGATTAAGTAAAGCTCTTTCAATTTTATGTTCTCCAATAAAGCAAGAAATTGTAGGATAACCAGGGTCTTCATATTTCAAAGCATTATTGTTCTGAAGAGTGACACTTACTTGTTTGGCTAAAAAGGCTTTCTTTTTCACATTCAATTTTCTCTTCACAGTGCACAAATCTTTCAAAAATTTAACATAAAAAAGTACTTGTTTAATAGCATCCAACAAAGGTATATTGATCCTTACCTGCTTGAAAGTTTCAAAGATTTCAGAGTTATGATTGACTTTCCTTTGTTTGGTTATGGCATGAGGAAATGGAAGTGCTGGCGGGGAATCAGTCTTTTCTTTGCAATGTTCAAATTTAACCCCTTCCTTACCCTTGAAGATTAACTCATCATCTTTCTCACAAGGTTCAAGAGTGGGTTTTTCAATAACCTTACCACTGCGAAGAGTGATGACTAATTTGACTTGATCCATGTGTTGGCTTCCAGAACTACTTGCATTTACATTGTATTGCCCATGGAATTTTGCTGTGGTTGAGATGGAAACTTACCTTTCTCTTGAAAATTGAGAGCAAATGTGAATTTTGCAAGAGCATCTTTTAGATTTGTCATGGTTTAAGCATTTTAGGTGTTGATTGTCTCTTGCTTTTCAATGAACGTATGCAATGTTTCCTCAAGATTTCTTCTAGGAGGTGGAGCATAAGGAGATGTATATTCATGAGAATTTTAGAAATTATGGTGTGCTTGAAACAGTGGCTGTGAAGTTTGTGTATTATTGTTATTACTCTTCCAACTAAAATTTTGGTGATTTCTCCAACCAGGGTTGTATGGGTTATGATTGGGCCTTTTGAAACTGTTTAAAGCATGAGCTTGTTCATGGAGGCATTCCTTGAAAGAAGGCAAAGTTGGATAGTCATTGGTTGAGTGTTCATTAGTTTCACAGATTTGACACACAATGTCTTGAACAGATTTTAATTTACCACTCTTTTTCAATTCTAGTGCCTCAACTTTCCTAGCTAAAGATGCAAATTTGGCTTCGAGGTCATGATCTTCCCTAAGGTTATACATACCTCCACTAGATGTATGAGGTTGAGTTTTAACCAGTGTCTCATAAGTACCTGTAGTGTCCCAATTTTGAGCATTTTCAGCTAACAAGTGTAGGTACTCTATTGCTACACCAGGGTCTTATTTTCAAAAGTTCCGTTGCACATCAAGTCCACCATTTATCTATCTTTAGGTGTTAACCCTTCATAAAAATATTTCAAAACCATGATGAGGGCAAGTATTAAGCAAGTCTCGATACCTATCCCAACATTGGTAAAATGTTTTTCCTGGTTTTTGAGTGAAAGTGGTGATTTATCTTTTGAAAGAGTTTATTTTGTGAGACAAAAAAAACTTCTTTAAAAATTTTTGTTGCATTTCATCCGAAGCACGAATGGATCCTGACCTAAGATTTTGTAGCCATGTTTTAGCTTTATCTTTTAATGAAAAAGGAAAAAGCTTTAATTTGATGGTGTTCATGCTACAATTTAAGCCATTATAAGTCTTACAAACTTCTTCAAATTCTATCAAATGCAAGTATGTATTTTCTAGATCTAAGCTATGAAAAGAAGGTAAAAGTTGAATAATGCCTGGCTTAAAATTGAAGTGAGATGCATCAGGAGGGAAAACTATACATGACGGTGCACTTGTTCTTGTTACATTCATGTGGTCTCTAAGTGTTCTAACTCGATTATTCTTATTATGAAGTGACTGCTATCTTCTTCAGCTATATTTTTTGAAAATAGGGAGGATACACTACAAAGTCTACCACTTAATGCACGTGACCAAACTCTTATGCACGTGTAAGAAGAGAATAAAATGGAAGAAAAGAAAAGAAAAAAAAGAAAAAAAATACAAAACAAACAAAAGAAACAAAAGTTAGATAAAAGGAAAGAAAAGAAAAGACAATAAAATAAAATATATAATTTATACAGTAATTGACCTTCCCCGACAACGACGCCAAAAACTTGACACGATCATAGAGTTGATGTCTGCTCCCAAGTGTAGGAGTGTCGAAGTAATAAATAACCCGGCAAGACCGGGGTCGATCCACAGGGAGGTCAACTATATAAATTATAAATAATATATATAATTTAACAAAGAGTTAAAGAGTTCTTTGAGATGTGAGATTAATATGAGGATTAAACAATGAGAAAAACAATTATCAAGGTTAGAGGATCCACTAATAGTATTAAAGATAAGTAAAGTATAAACGTTTTATCAATTATCATCATGATCATATTAATCATCTTATTTATGTAACACCATACTTATAAATTTTATCAGGTATTGATGATGCTATCTTATGTTGACAACAAATCAAGTTCCTCTCATAACAACGATGTCGGCCGAAAACTATGAAGGATCAAGCATTTGATGTACCAAGTGTTATACAACACAAATATAGATTAACCATTTAACAATCAAGGTATTAAGGATTGATAAGATAAAAAGATAAGACATGTTAATATCAAATTTTCTTAGATATAAGTATTTAAGTCCATATTGAGTTTATATTATACTTATTTTAACACTATTGGTGAAACCTTTTCACATTGACATGATAAACTTAGCTAAACATTATGAAGAAGAAGAACATAAATAAACAAGGTAAGAACATAGCTAACTAAGTATAGTAAAGGAAATGAAAAACATAAACAAGAACTACTATAACATGAAATAAAACTTAAACACTACAAAAATACAAAGAAAGCAAGAACATGATCTTGATCTACGACCCAAGATGCTTAAATGAATGGCAAATGCATCCTTTTATAGGCTAAAATTCAAAACTATTCATTTGGTAATTGATTATTGATGCAGTGGCCAACTATTGATTTAGTGGACTTGGTGGATAGCAACACTCAAGCATTTTGGCTGGATGAAATGACATTGATGCAATCAGAATTTGACAAAATGTTCTTCATAAAAGTTGTTGGAAATCATCTCCTCTTTCCACCCACAACATTTCAGAGCATTTGGATCACTACAACTCAAGATATGGCTAAAATACTGAGTAGTGCTTTAGGTGGACGTGGTGGATAACCCTCAAGCTCTTATCTGGATGAAATGTCATTGCTAAAATCAGAACATGAGCATGTGGTCCCCATGCAAGTTGTTGGAAATTGTCTTATCCTTCCACCTACCAAATGTGATGTCATTTTACCTTTTAGAATTTCATCTATGGGTAAAATTCCAAGCAGTGTTTGGGCTGGATTACACAACATATTCTGACTTTTTTTTGTGGCCAAGCTTTGAATTTGAAAACGAAAGATTTGGGTCTTCCACTCTTCATGAACTATTTCTTAGCTTTCTAGCCACATAAACCAAACTGAAATCCAAGATCTACAGCTTCAGATATGACCCAATGACTGAACAGTGTTCCAATTTGAATTGAATCAGCATCTCTTTTCTAAACTTAGCCTTTTCTTTGTCCTTTCACTTTCAATAGTTAATCACATCAATCCTTTGAATTGTGAGATATGGCTGCATTTAAAATGAGCATTTACAAAAAATTAAAGCTATCTTTTATTATCAGACTTTTTATTATAAAACATGCTCTAGTTAAGGAGTTATTGATACTTCAAGTGCAAAATGATGATATAAAACCTTGATAAAAATGCACTTTTAAGGACAAAGAAAAGGAGTGTCAAAGCCTATTTTAAATGCTCATTTTAAATGCACCAACTTGATTACCATAAGATTATCAGAAGTTGCAATAAGACATCAACTTTTAAGGATAAAATTATGATATAAAACCTTGATTGATGTGATTAACTATTGAAAATGAAAGAACAAAGAAAAGACTAAGTTTTGAAAAGAGATGCTTTAATTTATGGTAAATGATTAGTACTTAAGAGTCATTTATGCTAAGCAATAAAAGGCTAAGATAAAAATGCTTTAATACTTAAGAGTCACGGAGTACCGTTATCTGCCATTTGATCGGGCTGGAGAAAGACTACTAAAACCAGAGTCACACTGATGCAACCATATTATTCAATAGTTTTACCCACATTTAACTAGTGTTTAACCTATGTTTTATATATAAAATGTCTTGATATTCTTTGTTTTATGTTTTGAAGGCACTTTTGGATGAAAGATGCAAAAATGAGTAAATTGGAGATAATTGATAGATTTGACCTTCAGTCGATGTTTTGTGCAGAGCGTGAGCTCTAGAGGTTGAAATGAAGTGATTCCAGTGGCATTGCAAAGCTAACATCCATACCTTTCTGGACATCTAAGGCAAAAAAATAAAATAAAGAAGAGCATGGAAATCGCAACCTTCAAAGTCAAATCTTGCAACTGCCAATGTTGACCTTCAGCCATTCCGACTTAAATATCTGGAGCTATAGAAGTCCAATTGATGCAAACAATTTTTTTGGATTCCTAACTCAAAGGCCTATAAACTCTCCAACTTTAAGCAAAAAAAAAAAAAAAAATGTCATATGAAGGAGATATGATTTTTCAAAGATGACAACTAAATTCTGCCAGCAAACAGGTTTCGTTAAGAAACGAGTCCAAATTACGTTCCGAAGCATCTAAACCGATATCCTAGTTTTTATTTCAGCAATTTAGCTCCTCTAACTCAAAGCTTGAAGATTTCATGCAAGACTATTTCTCTTTTTTTAGGAAAATAGTTATTGAAGTACTTAAATGTAAACAGTCTACTTAAAGGAGGACTTTTTTGTAAAATAGAGACTAGGGTTTCCTAGGATATAAAAAGAATGAGAGAAGAGAAGGGGAGGAGCCAGCCAAGGGGAGAAAAACGCCCCCTCCTTTAAGAAACTCAAAATTATGCATTCTTCCTTCTTTTTGATTAGTTGTTCAACAAACATGCAAGGCTAAACACTTTTTCTTAGTTGCAAGGACACGGAAACCTTCGAATTTCAAGAACTGTGAGATTTATTTTACCTTTTCTTTTCTATTTATATGATGAAAATGTTTGTTCTTCTATGCTTATTTTTCCTATGATTGTTTATTTTAATTGTTAGAGCATACTCTAAGTTATTATTGTAGACAACCTATTGCTATGTTTGATATCAAAACCGGAGTTGTGATATATGAACTTATGAAGCAACTGAGTTTAATAATTGTGGCGCAATTGAGTTTAATAATTGTGGCAGATCTACGTTATTAATCTTAGGGAGAACATTCAATCAAATCAAACATAGACTGCAGACAGTTATGTTTTCTTAATTAATCAACTTATCTAGTTCTTAAGGCTGTCATTGAATTAAATTACTAGTGCGGACACTATGGTTGTTTGATGGTTAGGGTTAGTTATACGGCGGATCCGTTAACTAACCAATGTTAAGAAGAGATAAATATTCATAATATAAATTGATGTTTTGTTTCCATGATCAGTTCTGATTTCTGTAGGTGGATGTTTGCTTGCAACCAAGGTTTGTTCTCTTGATAATTTTCTGATTTTATTAAATTTTGTTTGATAGTTTTCTGTTTTCTTTTACTTTAGCCTAGATAACGTCCAAACCCCCCCTAAATTGCATATCATCTAGCATAAAAATCTGACTTGAATCTTCCTTATGGGATCGACCCCTTACTTGCTCTATACTATCTTGTGTGTTGTGTTTGAAGCTAGGGTAATTAATTTGTGTGACCGCAACATCGCAACACACACCAAAAAGAAACACAACAATAATGTGAGAAAAACAAACCAATCAACCTTTATATACAAGAACATTCAAACCAATGGATTCATTTTCACTAGGAAAATTATCAAATTAAGCTTTCAAACGATGTCCATTTATCTTATAAACATTGGCATTCTTTAGATTCTCAATATCACAGGCTCCATATGGATACACATGTTTCACAATAAAAGGACCGCTCCATCTTGGTCTTAGCTTTTCAGGAAATAAGTGGAGTTGAGAATTATAAAGCAAAACTTTTTGACCAACATTGAATTCCTGACAATATTTAAAAGTTTTTGGCGCCGTTGCCGGGAAAAGGTAAATTACTGTATAAATTATATATTTTATTTTATTGTCTTTTCTTTTCTTTCCTTTTATCTAACTTTTGTTTCTTTTGTTTTGTTTTGTTTTGTTTCTTTTTTTTCTTTTCTTCCATTTTATTCTCTTCCTATACGTGCAAGAGAGTTTGGTCACGTACATTAAGTGGCAGACTTTGTAGTGTATCCTTATCATTTTTAGAAAATATGACTTTGTAGTGTATCCTCATCACGTACAATACCGACACTAGCCCCTGCAATTATAGATGCATTCACCAATGAATCTCATAAGATAAAATTATCTAATGATATTGATAAGGATAAGATGAAAATATTGGAAGCTAAAATAAGGGCTATTGAGGGAGTAGATTTGTATAATCCCGTGCAAGCTGTATAAATGTGTCTAGTTTTGAATGGGTGTACTAAAGAAGTTTTATGTTCCTAATTTCATCAAGTACACTAAAACCCAATGCCCTGTCACTTATCTCAAGTCTTATTCTAACAAAATAGCAGAAGTAGTGCATAATGAAAAATTTCTAACGTATTTTTTTCAGGATAGTTTGAGCGGAGCTGCGCTAAGCTGATATATAAGACTAAATAACACAAAGATTCAAAGATAAAAAGATCTAATGGACACTTTGACCTCAGATAAAACTAGGTTGTCTCATCTAGAGAAGGATGACAAAGAAAATATGAGAGAGTATGCTAAAAAATAGAGGGATTTTTCTACACAGGTACATCCTTCCCTTTTATATTAGAAGATGGTTACCTTATTTGCAAATACATTTAAAGCGATATACTGTGATCATATGATGAGTAATTTGACACATCAATTCACTAACGTTGTAACCATGGCTAAGTGTATAGAGCAAGGGATAAGGATGATAAAATTTCTGTGTCCACTAAGAAAAAAAAGGCTTTCGAAGGAAGAAAAAGGATGTTGATCACATTAAGGGTGGCTACAAAGGTAAGAAAAATCACTTCCTAAACTACAACCCCCCATTCTTTTCATCTTAGATTGCCAACATCAATTTTAACTCTTCATTTCCCATGAAAAACCTGAGATTCAAACCAACCAAGTCATTAACAAAACCAAAAACTTGCTAAAGAATCCAAGAACAGTTATCCTTGTTACCATTACGCCTGAATGAGATGTACTAAAAGCTACTACGCATCAGACAGGTAGCTTCGGTATCGCTCGCACCTCTGCAGCTACCATTTCATAACTGGTATAAGTCAGACCTTACCTGTGAGTACCATAATGGTGTTACAGGACATAACATTCATACTTGCAATGTCTTCAAGAAAAATCTCCTGCAATTAATTAAAGTCAGATGGATAATATTTGAGGAGACCCTGAATGTAAATAAAAACCCTACACCTAATCATGCCTCGAGTAGTGGGTCAATAAATGCACTAGAGTTAGAAGACCCAATGAGCTTAAAGGTGTCATTGGGTAGAGTTTATAAATTGTTGGTGAAAACCGGGTACAAAAAGGACAATTGTGAAAAGGGACTAATAAGAAAGAATTTCTATAAGTATCACTATCGAAAAGGCCATACGATTAATTAATGCAAAGGTTTTTGCAATGAGGTGATACAAATGTTGAGTCATTGAACTTTTAGACTTGAGGGGGAAATAGACAGAGAAGTGTCCATGGTATATGAAAGGATGTCTGTTAGGTACAATTCATTGCAGAAGGATTACCCAAACTAATTTTGTCAGAACTTACAATGGCAGGTAAGGGAAACTACAATACCTTACCGTATAGCTATAGGTACTCCTTTCAAAACATGTAACCGGTGCTTATTTTCAAAGTTAAATTTGTGATACGTACCAAGTTAGGTTCAAATTTGGTCTTAAAATGTTTACTGACCAATATTGCAAGACCAAATATATCTCTTAAGTCGCACATCAAAACAAGCTGAAATTTACAAGAAAATACTAGACACATGTAAATATATTTTATTAATTATTAAGGTGAAATGAAGTTCAAGAACATATTATTTCTGAGGGTCAAAGTTACTAGCAATTCTTGTCAAATTTATCATACTAGACCTTTGTGCACTGTTTGTGACATATCTGGAGCTACAAGTGGAATTTTGCTTCGATTCTAGTTGTTATGGAAACTAGATATCTTAAGGTTTCCAACGATATATAGTAGACCCATTAATTCATTTAGATAAGAGAGAACAACATGTTTGAATTCAGCACCAAAAATCAGCCAAGAATGTGTGAAAATTAGAGACTCAGGCTGGATGAAGGAATTTTGGCATGAAGATTCTGTTTTTATAATCCTATTTTATTTATTTATTTAATATTGAGTATTTATTTCTTAATTTGGGTTTTTTCTGGCCCATTAAATATTGTTTAAAGGTTTATTTCATTATTGGACTTATGTTAGTTGATTACTAGTTTAGACCCATTAGCTTGCAACCCAAAAGGGATCCATTAGGGTAAGTTAGATGAAACTATATTATGTTTTTTTAGCTATAAATCTCAGCAGTAAGTTGGAGGACGAACATGATTTTTTCTTTTATTTGTTTGTGGCAAAACAACATTTCTTTACAGGGGGTAAAGATCGTACACTGACATATCAAAGATTAATTGGTTTCATGGTATCATTTGTATACTTAGAGTTCTTAAGTAAAAGGTTATCTTTGGGTCCAAGTACTTTTTAAATACCTTTGGTTCTTAGGCACATGGTTACCTCTAGGTCAAGGTTCTACCAAACCTGATTTTTGGTTTTCCAGGTTGTTATTTACTTTATTAGGGGGTCACTTGACCACATAATCAAGAGCATCACATCAAGTTAAAGGCCTAACTCATAGCAAAAGATGCTTTAGTCCATAAGAACTTCAGAGATAAAAGAAAGAAAAGAGAAAATAGGTAGTTGACATAACCAAGGAGGTGAACAAACCCGTCTCTAAAGAAGAGACCAGTGATTTCCTAAAATTGATGAAACACATCGAATACAATGTTGTTAAGTAGCTTAAGAAGACTCTTGTTAGAATATCATAGCTGACATTGATTGTGAGCTCCGAGCCACATAGAAAGGCTCTGTAAAAAGTGCTAAATGAAACATATGTCTTAAAATATCAACCAAGAAACCATGGAGCACCTAATAGGGGAGGATCCATGCTTTAAATTATGTGTACTTCACTGAGGATGAGTTAGATCCTGATGATACTGATATAATAAGCCACTATATATCATAATACGATGTAAAGACATCCTCATGAAGAAAGTACTAGTTGATAAGGTTCTACAGTGAATGTGTTGCCCAGACACATTAAAAGGAATGCCCATCAATGAGTCACACATGAGACCCAATACCATGATGACGAGAACATATGATGGCTTATCGAGACAGATAATTGGGACTCTGAAAATGAAATTATACGTGGGGCCATAAATGTTCCTAGTAACATTGCAGGTGATGAATATCTATTCATCTTACAACACATTGTTAGAAAGACCATGGATCCATGCAGTTGGAATAATAGTCTCCTCATTATACCAATGCTTGAAATATATTATGAATGAGGTGCTAATAATTATTAAGGTTGAAAAGATAGTTTCCATGATAAAAAATGTGATTATACCATTCATTGAGGCGAAAGATTATAGATATGGGAACATTCATGCTTTTGAAATCATGAATATTGAATGGGTTCTTAAAGGTGCGGTGTTGAGAAAACCAAAAGTTTTGGAAGCTGCAAGGATGGTTTCTATTTTGTTTTTTGAAGCATGGGGTTCCTTTCCAGTATGATCCTATAACTAGGATGCCTGAGCGAGTCAGTTTGATGAAATTTGAATGTGTGGACCAGAGATTTGGTCTCGAGTATAAGCTTAAGAGAGATGACTATAGGTGGGTCGTTAATCGCAAAAGGGAAGCTAGAATGGTGAAGATTAAAGGAGACGAGCTTGAAGAGGAAGGGCTTGCCATCCCACCACTCCAAACGACCTTTTCAAGGTTTGTGGAGGTGATCAGATCTGGCATGGAAGACCTCCACATTAGTGCTTTGGAATGTCAAGATAAGGAACTGGTTGAGAAAATGAAGGTCAAAGTAGAAGATGAGATGTTGCCACAACTATTTGTGCACACCGCTGATGATGTCTTTGCAAAAGCCTTTGTGAAGAAGTTGGCTAAGGGAGAGGCATACTAGAATTAGAAGATGGAGCCTACTCTTATTGTGTTAAAAAAGAACTGTGAAAGTTTTATACCCTCACGAATCCACTGTATCAAGATTTTACTAGGTTGGTGAAAAATTATGAGAAAACCTGGAAACTCATTAGTGAAGAGTTATAAGTTATAAATTTGGGCACTGAACAAGAAAAGAAAGAAATGAAAATTTGGCACCTTTATTATAGATGAGGAAAAAGATGACCTAATCTCTTTGTTACATGAATATGTGAATATCTTTGCCTGGACATATGCAAATATGTCTGGTTTAGACACCGACATAGTTGTACAAAGAATTCCCTTAGTGGAAAGAAGTAAGCCAGTTAAACAGAAGACCAGACAAATACGCCTAGATATGCTTCTTAAGGTGAAGGTGGAAATACAGAATAGTGGGGAACAAGATTCCTAAATGTGGTCCATTATCCTTAATAGGTGGCTAATATAGTTGCAGTTACCAAGAAGGATGACAGGATCAGGGTGTGTGTGAATTATAAAGACTTGACAGGGCAAGTTTGAAGGACGACTTTCCTCTACCTCACATAAAGATCTTAATCGACAATGCTGCGAAGAGTGCATATGCTCATTCATGGATGGGTTCTTGGGATATAACCAGATTAGAATGGTAGAGAAAGACAAGGAGTAACTATATTTATCATGTCTTGGGGAAACTTTTGCTATAAAGTGATATCGTTAGGATTGAGGAATGTCGACCCCACGTATCAGAGAGTAATGATCATTTTGTTTCATGACATAATACACTGAAAAGTGAAAGTTTATGTGGATGATATACTTGCCAGATTAAAGAAAGAACATGAGCAATTATTGAGGAAATTGTTTGCAAGGCTGCATAAATTACGATTAAGATTGAATCCTGTAAAGTGCTTATATGGGGTAAGGACCACAAAACTGTTGGGTTTTGGGATATGTCGGCGCCTAAGATGGAGAAAGAAGAAAGAAGTTTTCTTGGGCATTTGAACTACATAGCCTTGTTCATATCTTAGCTCACAATAAGTGCGAGTTGATTTTTTGTTTACTTAGAAAGAACAATCTCAAGGTATGGGACATTGATTGCTAATAAACCTTGACAAGATCAAAAGGTATTTGCAAAACTTGTCATTGATAGTGCCTTTTACACTAGGAATACCCCTGATTATTGTTATCAAATCGCGAGCTGAGTCGTAAAATCGTGTAATTTTACGAGTCAACATGTATATAACGTGTGAAATAGGGTTAAAAACTCGATCAAACTCGTTCAAAATCGATCAAACTGGACCGATTTCACAAGTTTGACCAAAGTTAAAAAAATTGCTGACTCCTTGAGTCTTTGTCCTTGAACCCTAACTCCCCCGACACTCCACTCATAGTCCCCACCCCCAGTATCCTCTTTTCCCTTTGCCCAAATCTTCTCAAATTCTCAACGCTAGCGACTAACACCAGCAGGCAACAACGCAGCTGGTTCCATAGTGGCTTAATCTTCATTCTCCACTCTGCACAATGGTTTAATTCTGCCCAACAACCCCACTTCCACTCTCCACTCACCAGCAGCGTAGAGATTAATCTTCATTTTTTTTTACCTCGTTTGCCTCTGATATGATTGTCTCCACTTTTCATGACGCTGCAATAAGGCTAAAAAGGAGTTGGAATGGGGAGGGAAGACAAGAAAAGGAAACCCAACAAATAATTCCTCTTTTGCTCTCTTTTATTTATTTGTCAATCTATCAATTCTTCCACCCGCTGGAGTGGCTTCCTTTTAATGTATTATGCAACTTATAACTCATTGTAGTCATGGCATTTTTAGTGTGCATTAAACCCAGAACTTAACTTTATAAGAAATGAAGTGCTAATTTTATTAGATCTCTTGCATCTGTGTTATTGACACTACCAAATCAATAGAAAAAAATCACTCTACTATTTTCTAATAGGCCATTTGATGATAATTTCTATATGATTTTTTTTTCTTCTGAAAATAGGATTTCCTAAGTGTTTACTCTACTGTTTACAACCCTTTCTATTTTTCTGGTTAGAATTGATCTAGATGAAATGTTATGTATTTGTAGGTTGTTGCACCAGCTGTGTTGTACGTGTTAAATCAGGACAACTTAGACAGCCAAAAGCTTTAGCGATCTCTGCTGAGATGAAATTGAAGGCCTGTGCCCTTTATTTCAGATTTTTTTTTAATTTTTTTTTTATCATAGTGACATAACTTCTGAATATTACCTATAATTTAGGTTTATGGACATTGTACTCTAGGGACCTTATAGAAGGGGCAGAGTTCTGAAGCTTCACTTTTTACCAACTATGCAGTTGTCTAGAGGCAACAACTTAAATCCTGTTTAGTGGACGAGTTAAGGAAGAAAAAAAAGACAATGATAATTGAATTATATTGTATGGAGGCAACAACTTATATGTGGTTCTGAAAACTGGCAATGAGGTTGTATTTAGTTTACATGACACACCAACATATTGTTTGTTTTAAGTTTGTTAATTTTTAGTTAATGAAATTCTATGGACATAATTGAATTATATTGTGTTTTTAAGTTATTTAAATCATGTATGAATTTTTATTTCAATTATGTATTTTAAGGTGTTTGGACATTTGTATTATTTATTTCACTTTTATTTTAATTATGTTATATTATTATTTACTACTTGATTGGAATTGTCAATATATAATTAGTTAAAATATTTTACTTGTGATTTTACGATTCGATTTTACGATCTGAGTTTATATTATATATTCTATGTTGTGTCAAAAAAATGTTTTTGACAATCTTGCTCCTGATCCTATATTTGACAGTGACAAAATAGCCATGAGATGTATGTTGGGCCAGCACAATGAGTCGGGGCGAACGAACAAGCTATCTACTACTTGAGCAAGAAGTGAGACCAATGTATGCTGCCATCAAAAGACTATGTTCTGCCTTGGTTTGGAGCATGAAAAGGCTTAGGTAATAGATGTTGTACTGCACAACCTGGTTGATCTCAAAACTAGATCCATTTAAATACATTTATGAAAATCCTTACTTGTCAAGTCGAATAGTAAGATGGAAAGTGTTGTTAGTAGAATGCAACATTGTTTATATGGCAAGAAAGGTTGTAAGAGAAAGTACAATTGCTGACAATGTAACAAATTATGTCGTGGAAGATTATGAGGCACTAAATTTGACCTTCCTAATAAAGATGTGCTAATAGTTAAAGATGACGGTGAGATGAATTATTGGTGGACCATGTACTTTGATGGAGCGATGAATATATTAGGAAATGAGGTTGGAGTAGTGATAATTTTCTTGTTAGAAAAAATAACCTATTTCGGTGAGGTTGCAATTTGAATTCACTAATAATACAACCGAGTATGAAACTTGTATCATTGGTCTAGAAGCTGCTTTAGAGCTAAAAGGTGGAAAACTTGATGTTTATAGAGCTAATTATCTACTAAGTGAAGGGAGAATGACAAACCGAAGATGAGAAGTTAAAGTTTTATAAGGATTATCTCTCAAAGTTAGCAAATGAGTTTGAGGAGATAAAATTCACTCATATAAGCAGAGATAAAAATCAATTTGTTGATGCTTTGGCAACCCTAGCTTTGATGACAAATAAATATTGGAAGCAGGATCCAACCAATAAGCATTGAAATCAGAAATCTTCAAGCTCACTATTGTTCACTAGATGAGTCACCAAATGACATTAAGAGGTTTATCTAGCACCAAGAATATCCTTTAAGAGCCTCCAAGACGGATGAAAAGACTTTAAGGAGAATTGTCATGGATCATTACTTGGATGTAGATGTCCTATATAAAAGGTCATTTGACAGAACTTTACTCAGGTGTCTGAATGAGAAAGAGGTTATGCAAGCGTTACAAGAAATCTAGGAGGGGATTTGTGTCACTCATGCTAACAAACATACAATAGTAAGACAAATGCAAAGATCTAGGTACTTCTGGTTGACTATAGAGAGGGACTATATAGACCTTGTCAAAAATTCCATAAGTGTCAGATACATGGAGATAAGATAAATGCACTTATGATATTGCTGTTCAATATAACCTTGCATTAACCTTTTGATATGTGGGGATTGGATGTTATAGGACCAATCAATTTGAAGGCCAATAATGAGCATAGATTCATTTTAGAGGCCATCAACTACTTTACAAAATAGGTAAAGGCCAACTCTTATGCACATGAGACATAAAAAAGATATGATTTGTCACTACGGCCTGCCAAGGAGATTGATAACTGATAATACTTAGAATTTCAATGGGAAGCTGATTGCTGAGCCTGTATTGAGTGAAAAATTAAGCATCTTAACTCTTTTCCCTACAATCACAGTTGAGGCATCCAACAAAAATCTCAAGAAGATCATTTAAAAAATGATGGTCACCTATAAGAATTGTCATAAGATTCTTCTATATGTACTTCAAGCGTAACGTACTATAGTCAGAACTTCTACAGGTGAAACCTCTTACTCTCTGGTATATTTAGAAGTGCAGATTCCATCATTAAAGGTTCTAATGGATATAGAGCTAGAGAATAAGAATGGACAAAACTGAAATTTGAGTAGTTGGATCTAATTATTGAAAAGAGACTGACAGCCATCTGTCACCACCAGTTGTACCAAAGCAGAGTGGATAAAACATACAACAAAAAGATCAGGCCAATAGTATTTAAAGAAGGAGACCTGATATTAAAAAAGATCTTGTCAACATCAGGAGAAGATCAGAGTAAATGGGCACCAAACTATGAAGGACTTTACATGGTGAAGAAGGCTTTTTCTAGTGGAGCTCTAATTTTAACTATGATGGATGAAAAGATCTGCTTAAAGCTGTAAATATTGACACTGTAAAGAAGTACTATGCCTGATGTACTTTGCCTATTAAATTAATAAAAATCAAAGCTTGGCCAAGAATTCTTTAGTGTATTCTCTCTCTCTCTCTCTCTCTTTTTAAAAAAACTCTACATGATCTCATAAACTTAAAAATACTTCTTTTTTGTGTTTTCACAAAGATTTTTGGAAAATCAAAGTTATTAGTATAAATGTATAAGTCAAATTAATGTTTTTTTTTTAATATGTCAGTTTTGAGAATTCAAGTGATCTCCTAATGAGGTGACCAAACGCTTACAAACCTATAAAAAAAAATAAACCAAACACCACAAAATGACATTAAAGTTGTGTTTTTATTGAATGAATAATGATTCATAATCACAATGAAAAACAATTTTGCATGGTCAAAATCAAGGAAAACAAAGCTTATTGATCTAAATGCATGCGTTTGAAATGAGGAAAGACCTTCTTTGATAATCCTTTCATAACACTCAAAAATATCATTTGCAGTCCTCTTTGAGTCTAGTAAGTTTTTCTTGAAAATCAACCTTAACTAGGATCACACCCTACTAGGGGCAAGTACAAGGGTTAGGAAAGTAATTTGACCGTAAAAATATACAAAATAATCATTAATGATAAAAGTGCCCAAACAAAGCTACGGGCATGAAGAAATTCAAAGAATTCAAAGAGGTCGAGCATGTTATAAGAAAAATGAAGAAAACAAAGACAAGAAATTCAAGCTCAACATCAGGGGCATGACCAGACCATTTTGCAAAATCAATCATAAGGTTTAGGAATCCTTTGATCAAAAGAATGTTTGAGGATGAGCTCCAATGATCCTTGGTCTTAAGATCTCTTAAATACCTTTTGAGCTTACAAATATCGTTTTTTTCATGGCTAAGAGCCAAAGCCTACGTTACGTGCTCAGTAAAGCCTTTTCTAATCAATGGTAAGCAATTTAAATTGGTAAGCAATGCTTTCCCATGCAAAACAAGCTTTTAAAGAAACTTCAATTATGCTTTATTATTCATAAAGTAAAATGAACACTTAAAAAATATATCCTTCCTTTGAAACTCTTAAGTAAAAAATTGAACATTTCTGACCAACAAGATAGAAAACAAAAGGTCATTTCACATTTTCAATGAAACCCTATTCACGAGAATTGCTTGAATTCTTTTTGAAACAATTTTGTTTTAAAATAACATTAAAATGGATTTTGTGCTTGGAAATGACTTTGAAATTCCAAAGATTTTCTGTCAAAGCAACCTCTTATAAAAAGCCAAACACTCTTTCGTATGACACCATCCCTGTGAAAATCTAAGAAAAAAGGACGAGATAAAATACTTAGAGGCATGATCAAACTGGGGGTAACTCAAGAAACAGAATAGAGTTAGCTCTATGATTACTCTTCTAGGAAAACAAAGAACGGGAAACAAAGCTAACAATCTTTGGGATAAATGTTTTTAGAAAATGGAGCATGCTGATATCATTTTAGATCATCGAATGAGCATCCCTCGCAGAGGTTAAGATTAGAAGTTGTGGCTCGGGTAAGTGAAAGCAAAAAGTTATGACAGCTTGCTACAAGGATTAAAACTTTGAAAAAAAAAAGTCTATGCTTATTGATCACAACGCATTGTATTTTAAGCTTGGTAGGAAATCCTAGCAAAGAATCCTTGATGGACTTAAACTTTTCCAACAAAAAAGACCCAACAAGATGCTGAGCCCAACAAGACTCATGTTATTTAAAAAATCAGCAAAGTTTTTAGAGGCAACATCATTGACACTTTTTTAGTGCACTTTCTAGCCCTTACAACCAAATAATACGTTTTCTAGCCCTATCTATTTTTATTTTGAGTGCGTTTTCTAGCCCTCATCCATTAGATAATGCATCTTTTAGCCTTATCTATTTCTTTTTGAGTGCGCTTTCTGGCCCTCACATACTGGATAATATGATTTCTAACCCTATCAATTTTTCTTCTGAGTGCATTTTCCAGCCCTCGTAAATAAGATAATACGCTTTCTAACCCTATTAATTTTTCTTTTGAGTGCGCTTTCCAGTCCTCAAATACTGAATAGTGTGTTTTCTAGACCAATCTCTTTCTTTCGAATGTGTTTTCTCATCGTCGTGTACCAGATAATGCACTTTCTAGCCCTATCAATTTTCTTTTTGAGTACGCTTTTAAGCCCTCACTTTTAATGCTTCTGGAAGGATTGACCATTTCATGATCTGGTAAATCCACAATCTTATCTTTTTTTCTTTACAAGCTTACTATCTAAAGGCCCTTACGAGACTTTCTGTCATAGGCATTATAAAGATGGGACAACTTTCATAACCTAATTTTTGAGTTTTGCCCAAAATTATCCTTTTCTTTAAAAATTAATAAAAAATAAAAAAGACTGCCAACTTGGTAAGAGCAAGTTGAGAAAGGTTTCAAATGCATGAAGGAACTAAGCTGGAGTTTTTGACAAAATTGAGAGCTCAATTATACCTCATTACACCAAAGACTAAAAAGATAATGCAGATTCAAGGTTAAATTAAATTATTATTGGGTGAATCTATATAAAAATTACGTCCAAGGAATTAATTAGATTTTTAATTGGTCAATTTGACTTAATCATCAGCCCAATTAAAGGTTTAATTAAGTTTAAGAATTAATTTGGATCAAATTAAAAAATTTAATTAGGTGCAAGGACTTAATTATATTTTTAATGGGTCAAGTTAATTTTATTAGGGACTTAATTGGTGAAAAATTAATTTATAAGCTTAATTTGGACTTAATTAAAAAGAATGCAATTTCAGAGGACTAGATTTAATTTTTTTCAAACTTAATTGGGTGAAATCAGGGATAAGACTAAAAGAAAATCAAAGTTTAGGGGTCAATTAAGGGCCAAATTAAAAAAATTAGGAACCAAGGACCTTTCTGCCAAAAACATGCAAATTCAGGGAATCAATTCAATTGAAAACATGGAGTTAAACAAATTAGAAGTTTGGAGGTCAATTATGGATGAAATTGAAAATACCTAAGATCAATGACCAAGTTGAAAAACACGCTTAAATCAATGGGTGTTTTTAAAGCTTTGCAGGGGTGAAATTGAATTGATTTTTTGAAATCAAAATTCAATGAAGAACCTAATTAAATAAATTAGAAGACTAGGGTCTAAGATTAAAAAAAAGAAGGATTAATGACCTAATTCAAGCTAAAACACCATAATAACACCGTTTTATTTAAATGAAACAGTGTGTTTTGGCTATGTCTTGATCAAAACGACATGTTTTAGTTCAAAACAACATCGTTTTGGTCAACACCAAGTCAAAAAAATAATAAAAGAAAAATAGCAGCTCTAATGCCATGTTTCAAGCCTTCCTTCTCTTTCACATCTTCACCATATAAGGAAAAAGAAAGATACCACCCTCGTGACCTGTTATTGCACCCAAACCTAAGAAAAAAGTTGTTCTTTGGAAGCCCTGAACCTATTGCAAAGTTGACCCAAAGAGGCTGACCCGACCAGCCTTTGCAACCCGTGATTGTGACTTTTAGCCAACAGTTAAGATCCTTCCTATTTGAATTAAGGGTCAAGATACATACCTTATAAAGACCAGATGTCCCTTTTTCTATCCTCTATAAATAAGAGTAAATTTCATGCAAAAAAAGAAGAGAATGAGGAGAAGGGAGGCAAAAAGTAGTTGAAAACCATTGTTTTTTTTCTAGCTACCAAACCAGCCATCGCTGTCCTCCTTCAGCGACCACTTTAAGCCACTAATAGCCCTGAATACGCCACCACCGGACAATCAACAACCACCTCTTGCGTAGTTAAGCTTTTTCCTCCTCCTGGTTCATTACATTTTATTTTTCATGGCTTCAATATGGTACGACAACCATGTTTATTTGGAGAAAAAAAAAAGAAAAAGACTAAATCCTTATACCTTTATCTTTTTATCTTGGCTATGTGCGGGTTCTTGGTGGCATTCTTAGGCAGGCCTTGCATGATTCTAGATTTCAGTTCCACTAGAGGTGTCAGCACGACACCATCACTCATATTGGTTTGCTGATTACCTAATGATTTTCTACCAGATGGATATGGACTCAGCTTGTATTATGAAAAGGGCCTTGGGTGATTTTTCAAAATTGTCAGGATTGGTCACTAATTTAGAAAAGAACCATGTTTTCCTATCTGGTGTTGCTGATAAGATGATGACTTATCTGCATGCTCTTTTGGGTTTTAGACTAGGGTCCCTTCCAATAAAGTATTTTTTACAAATAGAAAATATTTACTAACCCATTTTTATGAGATATTAGATGCCATTTTTTAACCCAAAAGCTTATACACAATTATCAGTTAGCGGGTTCTATGCCTAGATGTGCCTTGAAGATAGATATAAAGAAAGCTTTTGATACTATTAGTTGGGAGTATATCCTCTTGGGTTTGAGAGCCATTAGGGTTCCTAGTTCCATGGTTAAATGGATTGAGGTCTATATGTCTATAAGGTATTTCTTAGTGGCGATGAATAAAGAATTACATGGTTTTTTCCTATCTTACCAAGGTATTTGATAGGGTGACCTTTTATCCACTTATCATTTTATCCTAGCTATGGAGGGTCTTGATGGCATTTATAGGGGAGGCTTTACAAGATTCTAGATTTCAGTTCCACTAGAGGTGTTAGCAAAACACCATCACTCACATTTGCTTTACTTATGACCTTACGATTTTCAGTTAGACGGATATGGACTTAGTTTTTATTTTGAGAGGGGTGATTAGTACTTAAAAGTGCATTTTTATCAAGGTTTTATATCATTATTTTACACTTGAAGTATCAATAACTCTTTAACTATAGCATGTTTTATAATAACAAGTCTGATAATATAAGATAGCTTTAATTTATGGTAAATGCTCATTTTAAATGCAGGCATATCTCAGAATTCAAAAGATTGATTGATGTGATTAACTATTGAAAGTGAAAGGACAAAGAAACGGCTAAGATTAGAAAGGAGATGCCGATTCAATTCAAATTGGAACACTGTTCAGTTATTGGGTCATATATGGAGCTGTAGATCTTGGATTTCAGTTTAATTTATATGGATAGAAAGATAAGAAATAGGCCTACAATGTTCATGAATAGTGGAAGACCCAAATCTGCCATTTTCAAATCCAAAATTTGGCCACAAAAGAGAAGTCAGAATCTGTCCTGTAATCCAGCCCAAACACTGCTTAGAATATTACCCATATCTGGAGTTCTAGAAGACCAAATGACGTGAAATTTGGTGAGTGGAAGGAAAAGACAATTTCTAACAACTTTCATGAGAAGATCTGCTCAAATGCTGATGGTAACAATGACATTTTGTCCAGACAAGAGCTTGAGGTCTATCCACCACGTCCACCAACAACACTACTTAGTATTGTAGCCATATCTCGAGCGCTAGTGATCCAAATGCTCTGAAATGTTATTTGTGGAAAGATAAGATGATTTCCAACAACTTTCATGAAGAACACTTTGCCAAATTCTGATTGGATCAATGTCATTTCATCCAGCCAAAGTGCTTGAGTGTTACTGTCCACCAAGTCCACTAAATCAATAGTTGGCCACTACATCAATAATCAATTACCAAATGAATAGTTCTGAATTTTAGCCTACAAAAGGAGGCATTTGCCATTCATTTAGCAATCTTGGTTCTAAGATCAAGATCATGTTCTTGCTCTCTCTTTATTGTTGCAATGCTTAAGTTTTATTTTCATTAATCTCTTGTTTATGCTTTTCATTTCCTTTACTATACTTAGTTAACTATGTTCTTCTTCTTTATT
>Ga0325414_1000677_pt1 | contig 29407 bp, 13 predicted proteins | sample PopdelMetagenome_8_FD_206183 | JGI IMG/M metagenome (GOLD analysis project Ga0325414, IMG submission 206183) | Populus deltoides microbial communities from Bellville, Georgia, United States - Leaf-PdKOR-R3 | ecosystem: Host-associated > Plants > Phyllosphere > Phylloplane/Leaf | place: USA... | reverse complement strand
TGTACTTGAAAGAACTTGAAATGAATCTGTTTCTGAAATCCTTTTCTATTTATAGTGTGGTCCATGATGGGCTGTAGGCTTCTGGATTGGGATGGTTAGATTGGTCTTTCCAGTCCAGTTCACTCTTTTTTTACAAGACCTTGTGTGAGTCAATTTTGTAATTTATAAAATAGTTTACCACTTGGACGGAAAATGATTCAATAGGTTTATATATTATATTCAAGCTGAGAAAGTATATGACATTCAAGCTTGAGAAAGTTTTGAGAATTTTTTCTAAAATAATATTAAACATGAAGTTGAGTTTAAAGAATGATGAAATAGGTCTATTTAAAAATGTAGTTGTGATTGTTTTTCAAAGTGTTTTTCATATCAAAATATATTAAAATAATATTTTTTTTATTTTTTTAAAAAATTATTTATAAGATCAACGTATCAAAATGATTTAAAATATATAAAAATATTATTTTTTTATAAAAACAAAATTGAATTTTTTAAAAACACCAATTCACCAGCATTTCCAAAGCTGAATATAGTCCAAGCAAGAAATACCTTTAATGCTTGATTCAAATCATTAACAAGTAAAGGGTTTTATAATCTAATTTTAGTTTTTTTTACGTAAATATTATGATTCTTGATTATAAATTCTAGGATTTTGCTCTCTGGGTTTACATCCACGATGCATCAAGAGGTCGATACATGGGTAAATATATTTTGGTCTAGGTTTAGCTGTCATCTGTTTATTTGCTAAAGCATGATCATATGGTCTATTGAGTTCATAAATGACACTTCAAATCATGTTCTCGAGAGCATAATGGATCCTATTTGTAAAATCTTAACCGTTGAATTTAGATTTTATTTTAAATTCAAATAACTTTCCAACTATATATTTGAAGAACCATCCACATCCATTTATGAATTCAAAACTAAATCATTACCATTGATTTAAACCCGAATATGTGAGTTCTACAAACAAGATCCATCATGTTCCATGACCCAAATCCATGCCCAGAAAAAACAAAACACAGAATGAGGAAACATGGGCAAGGACCCAATCAAAACAGTAGACTTGACTGACACGCGAAAACTAAACAAATAGCAGTAGAAAGCTTTCCTTCCTACTGGTTGAGGAAGATAACCATATACATGTGCCCAATCGTATTCCATAACTAGCTTTTCTGCATTTTCTTATTTATGACACCAACAGCTATTATGATAGTAAATCCCCCCTGAAAAAGCAAAGCAACGTTGGTACTCATCTAAGGAGTTGGAAGCAAAAAAAGAGCCAGTGATTGAGGTAGACACAGAAGATGATAACAAGCAATTGAACTTACCAGTATGTGAGCACATATTAACGCAGCATATCATCTAACTTCTGCCTATATAGAGCTAAACTCTGCAACAGCATTTAAAGTAGCATAAGTGGTGGTGTCATATTCAGTCAGGTACTAGATAGCATCATGTAAACGATAAGCAAAACAAAGAAGACTACAGAGTTAGAATTCCAAGAATATTCAGAAATTCCAAGTAATAATGTCATGGGCAAAAAAAAAGATCTTGTTGTTCGTTCTTGTACACAAAATTTATTGACTGCTAGAATGTTTTACAAGTTTACTCAATAATGTGTTTGCATAATATTTTTTATGCATCTCTGTATCATATACATACTTCCTAGGTAATGACAATACCATTTCTTCCTATGCTTTCTAGACCTAGGGTTTACCAGCCAGTCTTAGCAAGAAGATTCTTAGCAATAAAGTAAATTACTGAAAAAATTATATTGCATTCCAATATCTATAATTAACTAGGAACATTCATCTTAAGGCCTCATTGGAAACTTAGAAAGGCTACTTCCTGACACAAGCATGTTTTGGTTGGTTGCTTCATCGAGTGATTAGGGAAATCAAAAACTATATGATTATTTCAGATAAAACTTTTCCATATTAATTTCAGACAGGTTACAACTTTTGAACATAATAATCTGCCACACTTAAAATCAGGCAAATATAAACTGCAGCCAGAAATAAAATTTTCAAGTCCAGAAGCTAATATGATGACCAGAAGTCGCATACCCTAGTATATGCATACACGCCAGCCTCAGTTGGTCCCGCAGGACTTCCCCTCCTAATGAATTTACCCCCTTTTAATATGTAAAGCATTGGTATTCCAGTTGATAATTCTAAGTTGATAACCTGCCAGAACAAAAAAAAAAGATCAAAATAAAGTTAATACTATGAGGAAAAGGAAGAGATAATGCAGAGATGATCCATATGGAAACATCCCAAAGTAACTAGTTCATCACCTCCTGTGAAGTTAATTTGTCAAGGTACATGATGATGGACCTCAGTGAATTCCCATGGGCAGCAATCATCACATTCTTCCCAGATAAAAGTTGAGGTTCAATCTGCAAGTACTCTTATGTCAGATGCTATTGAATGGTATACAATTGCTTGAATCATTAAGAAAACCATCCAATCATTGGCAAGCAAACCATAAGAGAACTAGGAATAGGAAGCATAGCCATGCATACATGATCTTTGAAATAAGCAACTGCTCTTTCAGCACACATTTCCAAACTCTCGCCATTTGGTGGAGGTATGTCATAACTCCTCCGCCACTCGTGAACCTTTTCCTTTCCAAACCTATCTGCTGTTTCCTGCTTATTGAGACCCTGCAATTCACCATACCTGTAGAGAAGATCAGTCATAAGTTGCATATGAAGTGGGGATTCCAGGCAAAAGGATATGATCAGAGAAAAGGAGACAGTATCATTACATTCTTTCATTTAATTGCGAAGCTGTTACAACTGGGATGGATTGCTTTTTTGTATCTTCACTAAAAATTTGACTCCATTCCCTTGCCTGTTCATTCTCATTGTGTAAAATGATAGGAACCTGCCACCAGTTTGATAGTCAACATGCTAGCAAATAAAGAAGAAAAAGATAAAAACTTTTGAGGAAATAGTGGAGTCTTAAATAAGTATGTGTCAGAATGCCAGCCTGAGTAATTATTGTGCCAATGACAAATAACCCAGGTTTAGCTCAGATTAATGCAAGAACAAGATATTCATCTACTATCATGTTAATAACTTCTGAGATTTGAATGCCACAGCTAAAAACTTCTGTTTTCTAACACCCAGTAGCATGTTTTACTAAACTACCATTTTGTGTCGATGCGCAGCTAAAACTTCTGTTTTCTAACACCCAGTGGCATGTTTTACCAAACTACCTTTTTGCGACGATGCTGAGTCATGGCAAGCATGGCAGTCATCTGCGCACGTATCAAGGCTGATGTATATATCATGTCGACGGGTATGTTGCTGATTCTCTTACCAGCTTCAATTGCCTCCTCCACACCCTTCTTAGTCAATGGCACATCAACACAGCCTGTGAAGAGGTTCTTTTCATTCCATAGTGACTCACCATGCCTAATCAGTATCAAAGCTGCTTCACCTGAAATAGATTAGAATATAGCATTAAGAAGATTTCACAAAAAGAAAAAACCCAGCTCCAAATTTTAATCAGACGCCAAATAATATCAATCAATCTGTATATCAACATGATTTTTTCTATTGTATTGCAGAATCATAGGATTCACGCGGCCAAATTCAAATATGATGAGATCTTTTTAAGAATAAAAAATGGCAATTGATATGAATATCTAATCTTCAATAGATATGAATTTTGGACTAAAATGAAACAGGCATACATGATTTCTTTCGTAACTCATCAGAGCTGTTATTTGGGGGATATGAAACCGGTTGAACCACTGAAGTTTGAGAAGCCGAGGCTTGAATAACACCAAATTTCTTCTTCCAAGAACTATAACTCCCTCTTCTTGACAGTCCAATGTCAACCTTAAAACCTTTAGATATCAGTTTCAACGAAGCATTGCCAAACTCAAGATGAGAACCGGAGTTCTGGAGGTGTTGATGGGACTGAGCGGTCCCTAAGGCTTGGTGAAACACAGCAGTGGCCATTCTGAAATTCAAGATACCCCAAGAAAGAAGCCCACAAATAATTATTAGAAATGGGTTTATAGCATTTAACAAGAAACTCCTATTTCAACACAGTGAGTTGAAAGACACAATGTACAGTAGCTTTGAAGGCATTACAGAATACCACATAGCACATTCCTTTCAAATGAAAAAACAAAACAAGCATATTAAAAGAAAACTAGCAGTAAAGAAAGCAGAAAAGACATTCAAGTCATATATAATCCAAAATAAATTAAACAACGTTAATAAAGAGGAAGAAAGAGCAAGACCAACAACAATAGTGGCATATTGCTGGGAAAATATTAAGAGAAATTCACACAGATATTAGAAGGGTCAGGTCCGATCAATATCTCTCAAAGCAAGACCAAACAGTTAGTAATATATGAAGAAGAAGAAGAAGAAGAAGAAGATGATCAACAAATTACCTTTCAAGAAGGAAGCCAGAAACCAAAATGGAAAAAAAAAATTGTGTAAACAGTAACAAAATATAATAGAAAAAATGGGAGCAGGTGACCTATATATAATAGAATAGAGGGACTGAATCGAAGAAGAAAACAAGAAGGAAGGGGAGAGTTTAGTAACTCGCGAGAAAAAGTTGACGGAGAAGATTACAACAACTGCTTTTAGTTACATGCGTCTCAATTTCAATTTTTGTTTTTTTTAAAAAAAAACTCACAGCTTTTTTATTCAATTTATAAACTATTACAATTTTTATTTTTAAAATAAAATATTAAACTATAGAATTTAATTTAATTATATTATTTAGAATATATATAAAAATAAATTGAATTAATAATCTTGAATGTTTTACCTTTAAATCATTTTTGCAGTGACAATTTTTTTCTTTTTTGTTAACAGGACCTTATATTTATTATTTTTTAACTACTATCCTTGTAATATTTTTAGTTAATTTTCTAATCTAGCCCTAGTCACCTCCCACAAAATATTTTGAATGATTTAATATTTGTGGATAACATAAAGGGGAGTTACAAATTTCAGCAGCAAGATTGGGACATCCCTTTTAAAGTACTGAACATGGTTCCTTTTGATATGGATAAACAAAAAGGCTCTCAACTCCAAATTAGTGTTAATTATTAACTGATATAGTTGGCTTGCGATAATGGGTGATTGTAGACAGTTAAGTGTAGGTTTATCACAATTAGATGATAATCTGCCCTAAATAGATTACATTGATGGCTTAACAGATGCATTTATGGATTAGTGGGATATATTTAGGTCCAAGAAAAAGTCTGGTTGTGCCAGACCAGAATAATGACTCAAAAGGACTATAATTTTTTATCTGACTATTAGATCTTTATATTTTCAAAATCTCGCCTCGGAACCCTAATTTTAGCATTTTTTTGTGATTTTCCTTGTTATTTTCGAATTTCATGCTTCTTTCCTTTGTAATTTCATATTTTTATTTTGTTTCCTAGTTCAGGTAGGGTTTCTAGTTTATTTAAGGCTTTGTAAACCTCCTGAAGAATTATTATTAGAGAGAAAATAAAACCTGTGAACTTAAAATCTAATTAAAGAGTAGGGCATCTGCTTGGTGGTAGCAGTTGAAGAAGACAAGGAAGAGACAAGGGAAAGCTAGAATAAATGATTATGACAAGATTAAGAAGAAGATGAGAGAACATTTTTTTTTCCTTTTAGCTACTCATAGACTTTATATTAGAGGCTCTACATGTTGAAACAAGGAGGTAAATCTAGCACTGACTGCACTGATGAATTTTACCAACTAGTTTTAAGGAATGATCTAGTAGAAACAAAGGAGTAGCTAGTGGCATGGTACCTTAGTGGTCTTTGATATTGAGGACGTTGCCTTGTTTATTTCTCTATGGGTCAAAAATACTTTAATAGTGCTTGGTGTGATATGTCTCGATAGATGCCTATCATATTTTGTTAGGGAGGTCATGACAGTTTGATAGGAGTGTGGTTCCTGACGGAATGAAGAACACTTATACCCTTAGTATTAAAGGGAAGAGTATAGTTTAGGCACCTAAGAGGGAGACAATATAGATGAAGGCTGATAGTGGGAAGAATTTGTTATTCTTATCACAGTTTATGATAGAAATAAGGAGTGACCGAGTGGTGTTTGCTTTAATACCTAGAAGTATAGCCATGAAGGAGAAGGAAGAAGAGAATGACTAGAAGGGGCACAAAGTATGTTAGTAGAATTTTCAGATTTAATGTAGAATGAGTTACCCCAAGGTTTACCTCTCATGAGAGAGATACAACACCAGATTGACTTGATGTCGGGTTCTAGCTTGCCAAACAAAGCAGCTTACAAACTTAGCCCTAAAAAAGCCGAAGAGTTGAAGAGACAAGTTTTAGAGTTGCTAGAGAAAGAGTATATCAAAGAAAGTATGAGTCTTTGTTCCATGCCAACCATTTTGGTTCCCAAAAAGGATAGGTCATGGCGTATGTATGTGGACATTAGGGCCATAAACCGAATCACAATAAAATACAAGTACCTCATACCGCGTCTAGATGACATGTTAGATTAGTTGGCAGGGTCTAAGGTGTTTTCCAAGATTAATCTTAAGAGTGGTTATCATCAGATGAAGATCAGACTGAGGGATGAATGGAAGACAACCTTCAAAACGCACCATAGGTTATAAGAGTGGTTATCACCATGAGGTTCATGCATCATGTATTGAGGTCATTAATGGGTAGATTTATCATCATCTATTTCAATGGCATTCTCATTTATAATTCCACTCTAAAGTCTCATTTGGAGCACCTACGAGATGTTTTTGATACTTATATGAAGGAACAGTTGTATGTCAACTGAAAGAAATGTAAGTTCTTTACTGATACTATTGCTTTTCTAAGCTTTATTGTATCTATTAATGGTGTTCAGGCTGATCAAAAGTAAAATCTCTGTAATTGTTAAATGGCCGACACCAAAAAACATCCATGATGTGCAGAGTTTTCATGGCCTTGCATGTTTTTATAGAAGATCCATCAGAAACTTCAATTCCCTTATTGCACCAATTATAGAATGCCTAAAGGCATGTATATTTCAGTGGACAAATGAAACTGAAACAAGTTTTCAGTTAGTGAAGTAGAAGATGATCAAAGCTCTAATTTTAGCATTACCGAACTTTAAGAAACTGTTCGATGTAAATTGTAATGCTTCTGAAGTAGGCATTGGAGGAGTTTTTTAGCCAGGGTGGGCGCTCCATCACCTTCTTTAATGAGAAATTATCCAGCTCAAAAAGAACTATTCCACATATGATATGGAGTTTTATGCTATTTTTAAGCTTTAAAACATTAGAGGCACTACCTTGTAAAAAAAGGAGTTTATTTTAATTACTAACCATAAGGCTCTAAAGTACATAAATAAGCAATAAAATTTGAGTCGTCAGCATATGAAGTGGGTGTCCTTTTTAAAAGAGTTTACTTTTTCATTGAGGCACCAATTAGCCAGTTTAAATAAGGTGGATGACGCTCTTAGTTGACGTGTGACTTTACTCAATACCATACGCACTTATGTGCTAAGATTTCATACTTTCTGTGAGTTGTATTCAGGTGATGCCTCATTTAGTCAGATTTATGTTGAGTTAATAGGAGGTGGTAAACGAGAAAACTATATGCTTTTAAATGATTATCTTTTTCATGGTTTGTAGCTTTGTGTTCCAGTTTGCTCTTTGTGAAAACATATCATTCGTGAATTGCATTATAATGTGCATTTTATATGGGATAAAATGTTGGCTCTAATATCCACAGATTATTACTAGCCTAAATTACTAAGACATGTTTCTAACTTTGTTAAGAAGTATGTTATTTATCAAAGGTCCAAGGGGGCCTTATCAAATACTGGGTTATACACCTCGTTACCAATTCTTGATGCTTCATTGCTAGATATGAGTATGAGATTGTCTATGGACAAAATCCTTTTGAAGTATTTGAGTTAATTTTTATACCTCGCATTGAAAGCTTGAGCATCCAAGCTACTGACATGGCAAATTATTTGCATGGCATTCATAAACAGGTCAAACAAACAATCAATGACAACAATGTTATGTATAAGGCCCTGATTGATACTCATTATAAGAGAGTGGTGTTTGAAATTGGTGATTAGGTGTGGGCAATACTTGTACGCGACATGTTTCTAAAGGGTGAGTATAACAAGCTAAAGGAAAAGAAGATAAGTCATTGTAAGGTGTTGCAGATTATAAATGATAATGCCTACAAAATTTGTCTTCCTCATCATCTAAAGATTTCTGATGTCTTCAATGTCCACCACTTGAGTTCTTATTTGGAGGAACATAACACGAGGACGAGCTCTCTCCAACCTAGGGAGAATGATGTAGTTGGGCTTGCGATAACCGGTGATTCTAGGCAGCCAAGTGTAGATCTATCATAACTAGATGAGGATCTGGTCCAGATAGATTATGTAAATGACCTAACATATGCATTTATGGACCAGTGGGATAGATTTAGGTCTAAGAGGAGGTCTAGTCATGCTAGACGAGAATAACGACTCAAAAGGGCCATAACATTTTATCCGACCATTGGATCACACTCAAAATTTTACAGGAGTTGTTGGAGGTTGTTTTCTTTAAAGTAGCGATAAAATCGTTTCTTCGACCATCGGATCTCACCCCAGGGCCTTGATTTTAGCAATTTTTGTGATTTTCTTTTTTATTTTTTTGATTTCATGCTTTTTTCTTTTGTAATTTCATATTTTTATTTTGTTTCCTAGTTAATGTAGGGTTTCTGGTCTATTTAAGGCTTTGTAAACCTCCTAGAAGATTATTATTAGAGAAAAAATAAAACATGCGAACTTGGAGTTCACATCTGCAACCCTTTTCGCTCATTAAATTTCATGTGTTATTTCTTTGTTTGTTATTGTCTTTAACTTTTGCCTGTATCACATACACAAGTCATCCAGTATGTTACTAAGATCAAAGATGCTTATAGAAAAGAATTGGCAGCTATAATTTTCCTCTGAAGGAACTAAATATGTATTTTTGGTCTCCACCCAAAAAACATTAAGTTAAATTAAACATTGATAGTGCTAACAAGGATAACCCGAGACTTATTAGAGCGAGTGGTTAGATTTGAGATTGCATAAGGCATTTTATGGTGGCTTCACAGCAAGAGTTGAGCACTATAATGCCATCCAAACTAGGTTGTGGGCATTTAAAATAAGGCTAGAGATAGCTTGAAATAGGTTGGGTTAAATTAAACATTGAAGGTGTTAGAATAGAAGGTGAGGTTAGGAAAAAAAGGGGGGGGGGAAGATATTGAAGGGGTTTATAAAAAATAGGGTTTGTTTTGTTAATGGTATTTTTAGAATATTATTTTTAATATGAATTCTAAAAGGAATTATCGTAGTAAATTATAAGAGTCTCCTTTTAATTTGTTTTTGGCCATTTTTAAACTATTGAATTTTGTTTAGAATTCAAATCAATACCCTCTTAAGAGTTCCAAACTAAAGAATTGATTTAACCCTTGGAATTAAATTCAATTTCAAGAGTTTCAAACAATTTGTCAACTGGAAAAATTAAATTAAATAAAAATAGAAGAGAAATAAATTTGCTAACTTTTTTTTTTATTCATAGAACAAATTGTTAGCTTGTTTTATTTCCTTCGCCTTTCTAGTTTCTATTTTCTCCTCTAGTTGGCAATATTATAATTATAACTATATATAAAAAAAATGGTGTAGTAATTCATTATGCAAAAAGCACTACGGTTCCTCACAAAACATTGTGAACATGTTGTTCACAATGTTTTTTTTTCCATCCATTTTTTATTTGGCCCTCGTAGGATTAAATTGTAAGCCAATTTAGATCACTTCATTACAGGAGGGTGAGATTGAAAGACATGGGCTTTTTTAAATATTGGGGGTGAAATATCTATTGTGCTTTTAAAAACAAAACCAAGAAAACATGTTATTGGATCTAATTTAGTAATTTCAATAATTTCATGATAGTCCATTTATCATTCCAAGATTTTAAAAGAAATTATATTTTTTTATAATACATAGTGAAATGATCCTTATACCTTTAGATCCAATATTTTTTAAAGCTTACATTCAGAGTCATTTTCATCTTTTTCATTTTTAATGAACAATAAAATGACTTGCATGCCCTTGGAAGTGGATTTTCTATAGCTTATGTTCAGGGATATTTTTGTATTTGCACTCAGGCTTTTTTGTATTATTAGGTTGGTTTTAGGGAATTTGTGTAATTTAATATATACAAATATTATTAAAAAAAAACTAATAATGCATGTGTTACACATGTCAGCGCTTAAGCGACGTGTATGGAGTCGTTTAATGGACAAACACCACCTTTTGTGACAATGTTTGAATCATCTTGATGTTTCCTTTGTAGTGAGGCATCGCGTGTGGCCAAAGGTCATCTAGTTTGGCGTAGGCAACCTTCCCCCTCTTATTCTCTCTCTCCTCCTCGATTTTCACATCTACCCCTCCAAAATCTCAAAGAAGCTCTTCAATTTATGTTATTTTAATTACTATTTATTATATTTAGAATAATTTATGAAATTGGAATTCTTTATCAATTTCATCCCCCTCATTTTTTAATCTTTCAAATTTAATAATTATTCTTTTGATTGCTATTTTTCTCACTTTGGCAATGTTTAAAAAAAATCAGTTTTATTCTTCAACATTAAATTTGTTTGGAATTGAACTTCTTGATTGAACCCGAGACTAAAATTTCATGAGTTGAGAGTTTTAGAAACTAACTCATGTTTAGGAGGTTGACCCAGGTTGTTTTGGTTTTTTAAATTGATATTTTGTTGCGAGTTCATCCTTCAACATTATATTAGTTTAATTTTTTTTTCTAGTTTCGCTATTCAACATTGGATTGTTTTATAGTTGAACTTTATAGTTTTATTCAATTCGTTTTTGTTAACGATTTTTTTATCTTTTATTAGCATGAATAATCATTTAATTAAAAAAACATTTATTATAAAAAATAAATTTATTAAACACAACTGGGTACAAGACCCGAGGTCAACTAATTTGTTTGGTTTTGAAATCAAACTTGTTTTCTTATCTTTTTCCCAAATAGAGACCGTTTTCATCACCTCAACCTTGCTGCTGAGTTCCATATTTTAACTTTAATCTATACCGCAATAGTTTACCTTCCATATAAGTTGCTGCTTGTAAGCATACATGATCCTGTAGCAGGAGCACCCACTGGAAACATAATTGATATGAACCTTGTGGCCATGGCCATGCCTGCAATTCCAGAAACATCATTGTATTCGGAAGGAGGTAAGCAAATTTCTTTAAACAACCCTTCACGAGGCTGATAAGGCCAGCAGCTCCTAACCTGTCCCACACAGAATAAAATATTGCACCAAGCAGTAGCATGCACAACTAAACAAAGCTGGCCTTTGAGCCCCCGTTGCCAATAGAGCCACCGCCTAACACGACCGCGTCCTTTGTGGAGTTTGAAACAACACGTGCTTATGTCATGAAAGATCATACACACACACACATGGAATTTAGAAAATGAGATGTGAGACTACTTCGAATAAATTGCATAGATAAACAGGTTTTTCTTTGTTTTCTCTCAACAACGACAGCGACAGCAGCAGCAGCAGCAGCAATAATAATAAATAGTTTCTTTGTCTTCTTCCCTTGACGACCATTTGGAATAAATTGCATGGATAAAGAGATTTTTTTTTACAAAGAAATGTGGATGCAGAAGAGAGTTAAAATTATCATGTTATTTTACACTATTTTTTATTTCTCAACTCAGTATAATTGTGTTGAAAAGCCCACAATCATCCAGCATCAAAAGAAGTTTTAATCACTTTTCTTACATAAGGTTTTTTCTTTTTTTTACCGGTGGACATTCAATTGGATAAGATATTGTTAGTGTATATATTATGTAGCCAATTAGTTGATAACATGTGAAATATATTTAATTTATTAAAAAAAACTTATTTATTTTTAATATTAATCAAATATTTGATTAATGAATATAAAGTAAAGATAAAGTTATTAGAACAAAAATGTTTTACAAAGAAAATTATAAAGTTTTTATATAATAATAAAATTCATATTGCATCAAAGTATTTTTTTTTTTTAAATGTTGCTTGTCAATCTCTATAAAAATTGGATATTAATTAGAGTTGTTGAGACTTATACATATTATGTTCTTTCTTTTATGAAAAGAAACAGTTGTTCTCATAAGTTGAGGTATGAAGAATACCCTAGAACTAATATGTTGGTGCTTGTTAAATGACATGTACACTGAACTAACCCCGTATAAAAATTTCATATGAAAATATCACATGTGTCTATAAAAAGGCTCACATGACGGTTGTGTAAATGACCCTTAAACTTGAGATCACAAAGTTATCTTATACATGAAATGTTATACTTTTATTATACTACATGTTATTCTAATCAAGGGTAAGAAACGAGCATATATTGAGCAAAACTTGTATTATAATTGAGAGAAGATTTATCATTCTACATAAATTAAGAAAATGTTATATTTATTCTTAAATAGTATTGATTATAAATTTTTACGCAAAGTGGAATGAGATTTGAAAAGAGTGTCAAATTTTATTTAAATAATCAATAAATGTGGTGTTGAGAACGATATAATTTGACATAATGGACATACTTCATGCTATAATATCTAAATCAAAACATTGTTGATGAAGGGATAATAATTATACTAAGAAATTAGTCACTCAAAGGTTAGTTAAATCATGTATTACTTTTTTAATATTTAGAGGATTATGACATGTTGCTGGATATTATACTTGATCTTTAAATATAAATGAATCAATTGTTGCAACAATTGATAATAAATTAATTTGATTCTATTTTATTTAAGATTATAATTTATATTTAGGCTAACTTGTTAAGGAACCTAATGGTTCACACACATAAGAACCATTTATCATAAATTAAAATGAAATGATTAATCAAGTGTAACTTGATTGTAAATAAGTTTTAGAAATTGAGAATTAAAGTGTAATTTATACAAGGAATTACAATTCTAGACCTAGAAAAATCAAGTAGAGACTTGATTGAATAAGTTTCTAAAATTACCCTGAAATGTGTGATATTATTTAGGGGCAAATTGATATTTTTTATTTATAAAGTTTTCATGTTTTCTTATAAATAAAATGTCATGGCTCTTATTTTCTATGTAGCACACGATACGAAAACTACATAAGTTACAAAAAACTAAAAAAACACAAAAGAAAAGAGATAGCACTTAAAGGCATAACGCAAAATACCTATCTTCGAGAGAATCTTACCGAACAAGCTACTTTCTTTGTTGCTTCACTTTAGGAACAATAAGGGCCAAAAAGAACATAAAGAAGTCTATGAGCGCCTATCTATTCTCTTATCCACGCATATCGATCTTTCTCTGGCTGCTCCAGGTAGTGCTCTTGGCTACTACTTGCTTGGGACATTCTCTACTTACGACTCTCAGTGGCACAGGAGTGCGCATTCGGATCCCTTCATCCCCGGAAAGCTTGGCCTACGAATAGGAAGAACCTGAGAACAAAATGAGAGGTAGCTACATTTAAAGACATAACAAGTCCTTTCTCATAAAAAGGTTTAGAAGATTTTTTAATGGTGCTTCATGTGGATTACCATTAGAGATCGGACACTTGGATGACTAGTGGTTTACGACAACTTAGTCTTGAAGCAATTATCCCAATCTGAAAAGAACATCTAATCTTCAAGTAATCTTTGTATAAACCCTAAACAACCCTAGATCTTTCTAACAAGATCTTGAAACTCCTAAAAGATTCATAATTTATTATTTTCACTACAAGTATGTGTTTGGGGGAAATCCAATAGTGGTACATGAACCATTATTAGACAATTAAGGTTGTTGATTGCATGTTTTAATTATTATTGGCATTAGTTGTGTGTACAAATTAATACAAATTTTTTGAGTTTGGTAATATCCTAATAGGATTAGGAGTTAGTTAAAATGTTTAATTATATAATGTTTAGAAATTTAGTTTTTCTAAAATAAAGAGAGTTTTCAAGATGAAGAATTTTATTTAATTGATCCTAAAATAGTTTAGGATATTAATAAGAATCTTAATATGATTAATTTTCTATTGACTTAAAAAAAAACTATTTTTCAAAGAAAATTTATATTAAATAAAATTTATTATGTTTAGGAAATTATTAAATTAGATTTGATTTAATATTTCTATGTGTTAGAAATATTATTTTAAAATTTCACATAAAGCCATTAATTAGAATTGAACCATGCAATGTATTTATTTATACATATTAATGTCTTATTATGCATGATGGATGATTATGGACATTAAAAGACCAATGTGACTGTGTTAATGGTTGGATGATTGTAATTTTAAATATAACTTGTGTGTCCTGTCTTTTCTCTATTTTTCTTATGGGTTGTAAAATTGTTTTCTTATCTAACCCCTCTCGAATGTAACTCAAAGTTTCTTATATAATTATGTAAATGTTATGTAATTTAGAAATGTAGAAATTTCAATATGAAAATCTATTTTGTAATCCAAAATAAATAAAGAACGACAAAATAGGCTATAATCATGGTGCTTGTGGAGGACTTATAAAGTTTTGCAATAACTATCTAAGTTTTAATCACATAATTCCCTTTGATGGCCCGAGGGAATTAGTCTAGATATGTCCATAATCATCCAACTAGAATAGCATACTAAGGGTGTATGTTTATATATAATTATTATGTATGATATATCACTAATGTCATGGAATGAGACTCAATTAAAATAATAAATTTCTCATTAATATACTAAGTATACATTGAGAACTAAAAAAAATTTTGCTTCAATTTTTTTTTTGTGTTTTTGGATCATTGTGATGTGTTACTGTTAAAAATAATTTTTTTTAAATAAAAAAATATTATTTTAATGCATTTCCAAGCGAAAAACACTTTGAAAAACAACCGCTGCTACAATCTCAAATGGGCTCTTATTTAATATGACCCTAAATAACTAAATAAATTAAAATAAATTAAATTAGATAGATAACATAGCTTATATGACTCCTAGAACAGTTAGGTGACAACTCATTGTCTAACTACTGCCTCTAATTTTATATGATCATAAGTAACTCATACAAATCATATAAGATAGTTATGTAGGATCCAATTTTATAGCATTAAATATATTCAATTAACGGTAACTTTAAGTAGCTCAACAAGTTATCCATGAATAGAACTCTGGTTCTCTGCATATAAAATCACAAGGCAACAAATCATGGGGAATTTTTTTTTCATTATTTTAGAAAATTTATGTGCATTTTTTAGAACTTATAATAAGTTCGTAAAATCCTTAAGGATTTGACCAATTTTTGCATTAACCCTAAAAATTTTAATTCTTGAAAATTAATTGTTAACATTATGGTATAAATGTTTGACCTATTAGTAGTCTGATTTCAAGTATTAGGATTTTACTAGAAAATTTTTAGAATTATTTTGGATATTCACCAATTTTAATTAGAAGTATTTTTCACCATAATATATGAGTTATGGAAAACACTTTTGCCTTCTAAGATAAGTGAATCTTATCAAGGCACCTACTTTATTTGGACATACAAGCCTATAATAAATTTGAAATGTTAGATTTATTCATAAGTGTAAATCTTCATTCTGAATTATAGACGGACTAGCGATTAGGAACCCATTAACACCTTTAACCATATGCAGACTATATAATGCAGCTTATCTCTGGTAAAGTGTGCTATGAGTGCTCATATATTCTTTAGCCACAACTAATCTTTTATCCTAAAATTTCAGATAAAACCAGTTCACCCAGATCTCCTAATAATTTTAAATTAAATAACTAGATGATGACTTTTTAATCTCAATAACGCAACTCCACACGCTACGCAACTCCACACGCATACTTGTGATACAACTTATAAATGGATGAAACTTAAAGTTGTGATGCCACTAAGGGACACCCAGTAAAAGCAGGAACGATGGAATTATTAGAGATTGGCAAGGTCATTTTTGTTGAAAAGAAAAGGAAATTCTTGTTCTTTATCAATATAAAAAAGGATGGAGTCGCTACCTAATATTTTGATCACTAGGAACCCTAACTGGTCTTAGAGTCTAGATAAAAGGGACTTATTGTGTATAAGAAGGACGTATCGCTCCTATTACATCTTAACTAAGGTAAGTTGCACTGTTTATTTGTCTTATACAAACTGAAGTGTTGTTATGTTTTTTAATCGTTGATATGTCTAATGGTTAAAGTTGGTACACCCCAGTAGAGTGGATCATAACTTTAAGGGTCAAACCTAGTCATTCTGGAGTCAAAACATAAAAATAAAAGAAATTACCTTTTTATTTAATATCAGGAATACGTCTTATGTATAAGTTCATAATCTTGTATATTAAAAGAAACAAAATAATTTTTTGGTGTTTCTAAAATGTAGACCAAGTTCTCATGACATTAATAAACTAGTTATTAAATCCAAAAATACATGCAAAGATATCAACAAAACTATTTTGATTTAATTTAAGGATGTTAAATCATGCCACATATATATATATATATATGGATGCAAAAGGATATGAAATGTGATGTTCAGATGCATAATATAATTCGAACCAATCAGAGAATAGAATCTGTATTTTATGTAGCTCAATGAAATTATAAAATTGTTTTTGTATTTCACTTCTATGTTCGAGAAAGTTTTGAAAAAACCAAATTCGTTTTGTAGAGTTACAGGCCGAATAGAAATCCTTTTTTAAAAGTGTTTTGTCAATATATATATATATATATATATATATATATATATATATATATATATTGTTGATGCAAATATGAGTTTTTATTTTTATTTTTAAGAGACTTAGCCATATTTAATTTAATATATTGTATTTTTTAAAGAAATTTGTTTTTTGTTTTTTGTGGAAGGAAATTATTTTATTTAATACTGAAAAAGTGTCTCGCATGTAGGTCACAATTTTTTTGAGAGACTTAGTAAAAAATCCACATGAATCTTATTCATTTCACGAGCTTTGTCCAAATTTATGCTAATTCAAATAAATCAATATAAATTCATGAATCACTATTTAATGTTTCAATAAACTTAACCATAAATCATAAAACAACTTTTAATATTCAATTAGAAAACATAACCCTAAAATAAACTCACAATTCAACACAAATTATCAAATAAAAAACACACATAAATTAAAATCAAATAATGTCCAAAATTATACACAATAATAAGCATTTTATCCTAAATTTCACAACATTATAGTAATTTGTTCAAAAGATATTTTGAGGTTATGAATCGACCTTTCAAGTGTTTAACATGTCCAAGGACTACTAGAATCAAGGTTGGAGGTCTGCTGGAACAGTGGCAATGCATGAATCATGCACCACCGCCACTATCGAGTCATGGATTCACATGTTGTTGTCGCTAGAAGAGCACCACCCACAAGATCTCAAGCGCCTCTCCTTCCTCCTTCTATTTACACTAGTTGTGTAACAAATAGCAACTAGGAACAAAAGAAACAAGCACAACAAGTTTCAGTTTTTTTCTTCCATTCTCTCTCATATTTGTTGAGACCATAGTTTTGTTGCAATTGGAGGTGTTGGTCATCATGGAAGGAGGTGAAATAGGGTTGTCATGGCGTTATGAAGAGGATGATTGCATAGTTGCTAGAGGATTAGTTGTTGGAACTGTCGTGGGTATATTGTTGACTGATAGGATGAAAAGGAGTTTTAGTGTTGAAAAAAATCAATCGATCTCCTACTCTATCGGGAAAAGTTGAAGATTATGAGAGTGGTGCTCTTTGGGTTAGACAAATCGTGAGCTATCTTTTAGATCTTATAGTGAGCGGGGAAGAAATTATTAGCTAAATAGTTGTTTGTCCAGGTGTTGTGGTTTGTTGTGTGTATTATTAATGTTGAGTGTAAGGTTGAGAAAGGGGAAATGAGTACCATTTTTGTTTTCTAGGTGAGGGTGGTGGCCTCGTTTAAAAAAATGGGTTAGGGTTTTTGTATTGTATGGGTATGTGAGTTGGTAGGTAGAAAAGTGTTTTTGTATATGTGTGATTTTTTCTCTAACTAATTCTCTCTTTTTTATTTTTGGGAAAATGCTCTCTCCCTTTTGCTTTTGCTTATGAGATTCTTTCACTATTTATTTTGTCTCTTCCTAATTGCTTAGTTCCCAAGCAACTCAATATCATTTTAGTCCCTCATTTTATTTCTTCGCACTCTTTGTCCTCTTGTCCATATTCTTTTATTTTATTTATTTTTTTTAAAAAAGGCAATGTCAATGTGGACTCGATTAGAAAATAAATAGTGATTTTGAAATGAATCCATTAAAAAATGAACGTGTTGAAAGTAAAGTTTTAAATTTTAATTTTTTTTATAAAAAAGACACTGAAAATATAGAAAATGATTCAAATACATCAAAAATATTTTTTTATTTTATGTTGTTTTTCGTTATTTTTTGGATTTTGTTTTTAAAAATGTTTAAAAAATAAGATAAAAAATCAGGTTATTACACCAGTTATTATTTTTATTTTATATATTTTATTTTATTTATCTTCAAGGTTAATTCTACTTGTTAGGTACATATGATTTTATTGTTATAAATAAAAAAAATATAAATACAACTTATATATCTAAAACTTGAGATGAAAAAAAATTAAAGATAAATTAAATAATCTCTTTGAAATATAATGAAATTATAGAAAATATAAATTTATATTTTAAAAAGATTTAAGTTAAAAAAATTAAAAAATAAAACAGTGGGTATTAATTAAAAAAAATTTAAAAAGAATAGGTTGGGGCTCAACTAGGCCTCATAAGTCAAACTCGGGTGTCTTCCTTTTTTTTTTAAAGAGATTGTTTTTGTTTTTGTTTTTGTTTTTTTAATAGAAGACACATTATTTGGCATGGCATACGCGATGTTATCCGTGTATAAGTCACTTGTAGTAGTAAAACAAATCAGGATCTAAGTATTGGGATCTCAAAAACATCCTAGAAATCGCACTAATATATTTTTAAGTTTAAAACTCACTCTAATCACTTTAAAACCTAAAATCAAATTGGATAAGAAAAACTAATTATCTGATCCTAATCTAGTTTTCCGACATGTTTAAAAAGAGATACCACCTAAACTAAATTATTCTCTTTAAGACGAATCAATTAACACTAAATTTGGTCACTTTGATGGTTAGGTTGTGATCAGTAGAATACTTTCTCTCTCTTTCTTTAAATGGCTGAAGCGTAAGAAAATGAAGATTTGGACTGAAACTAAAAACAATATAAAATAACATGGACTAAACTTGTATATTTCAAAACTTCATGAGCAATATCTAATTTTTTATAGTTTTGTTTTGTAAAAATAGCCCTATCTATTTTTTTAGTTGTATTATGTTTAGTCGTTGCTCTTCAATTTAATTCTTACAATAAATTTATAACATATTTTTTAAATAGACCTTTAATTTAATATTAAAATACTCTCATACTTACATGCAAGGAAATAGAAATAAAAAAAACATTATAGCTCCTATCCCAGATAAATTTGGATTTGAGCAATGTTTTCCTCTTCCTTTTTCTTTTTTTTGTCTTAGAAGTTTTTTCTATTCAGATCTTTTTTTTTTAATTTCATCATTTTACTTTGCGTTGAGTAAGAATTAGCCTTGATGTAAAAAAAATATCTCGACATTGAATTAATGCTTGATTTATATAAAAATAATTGATTTTATTGCTTGTTAAAAATAGTAAATGTGGGGAACAAAATTGTCATTAAGGCAAAAATGCTAGTTTTCTTTATTGTTCATTAGGTGACTTTTTTTAAATTGTTGTCTCTAGAGTTTTTTTTTTTTGTCCCTTTAGTTTAAAACTTTTATCTTTGGATCCAAGATTTTATTTTATTTACATTTCAATCTTTAAGTTTGAGATAAGAGAAAGAGTTGTTGGAAAATGGCAAAGGAGAGAGAAAATAATTGGTTACCTGGATTATATGAATAATAAAGCCAAATTTGATGTCAATGTATTCCTCTTAATAGAAAGAGTGTCGTTGAGGTGTTTTTAATATTTTATATTGCCAAAAAAGTATATCAAAATTGATAAAGATTTTCTTAAAAAAACCATTTTAGGAGATTTTTTAGTTGAGAAATTAGTTTACTAAGATTCTAAGAGTGTTTATTATTATTATTGTTATTATTTATGTGAAATTAAGTTAAAAATTGATTTTTTAGGTCCAAGAAACCCTAGCAAAAATTTTCAGCCACCTTTTGTAGCTAAAATCTAGAAAAGCAAATAACGTGTCGTTTGCAATAACAGATGATGCATCATTTTCCATAGTAGACAAAACTATGTTTGCTTTATTTTACAAAAATCAAAGGGAGAATGACATTTCGTCCGTCCATAAGAAAACAAAATCAGAGAAAAGGCTAAACTAATGGGCCTAGCCTTACAGGTCCACACATGCCAAAACTTTGTTTTATTTTGCCAGGTACGCAGTCATCCATCTCTTCAGCCTAGGTGCTTGTCTTTTTTATATATATGAATTTTGATTGAAAAGCACTATAAAAGAAAGGCTCAATATGATATTTGAATCACAACTCAATTTCTCCATGGTTCTTAAAAAATATTATAGGTTTTTATGGAAAGTTAATATTTTTTCCAATTATAATATACCTAATATGCAAATAAATAAATAAATAAATGTTCATGAAAATTAAATGAAAATAAAATATTAATCCTTTAAATTTTTTGATGGATTTTTTACATGATTTTATCACATTTAAAAAATATTATTATTATTTTCCTTCAATGAATTAAAAAATATTGAGAAATTATATATATAGTTTTGAGATCATGATAGGTTTTATTTAAAATCAATGCTTACCATGAAAACATATTTTCACAAAAACAGTAAAGAGATATTTTAATAAGAAAATGAAGTTTAGATTAAAGAAATGTATTGCTTCATGATAATTTTATTCATTGTCTTTTCTGCAAATGACTATTTTTATATTTTTTTAATTAAATAAAAAATAGATTAAAAAAAAAGGTTATTAAACCCGATCAGAGCAATGACCTAGGTTATGGATTGGGCAGATTAACCCAATTTGATCCAAGTGAATCTAAAACATCATCATTCCCATTTTGTTTATAAAAAAATTAAACTGATGTCATTTTATATTTTTAAAAAAATCCTATTGAGTTTTGGTTGGTTTGACTGAGTCACTTGTGCGCTTGCCATTTCAATTGGCTCATACTATGTCACCATGGACCATTCAAGCTTAATTGAGTTTAATAACATTGTCTAAAATTTATCCATGACCGGGCACAAACAAATGACTAGTTAAGACCTATAACTATGGAAACAAAATTTACAAGGATGTGATTAAAAATAAATTAAATATGATGACCAAGATTTAAGGAAGAAAAAACTTTAGATAACAAGGAAGGGAAAATCGACTATAAATATTGATATAGCTCCTATCAACAATAAAATGCCTCTCTCCTTTAGTTTTTGTTACTAGTTAGTTATTTGCGTGTTGGCATGAAGAAATTTTTGACAATGTTATTAAACTCAATCAAGATTCATAGGTCCACATAGTGACCCATCAACCTAGCCAAAACCCAGTTTGATTTTAAAAAATGATGTCGATTTAATTTTTTTTATAAGAAAATAATGAAACGATTGAGTTTTTTTATTAACTTAAGTCAAATCGAATGAACCTGCTCAACTCGTGACCTAGGTTATTACCCTTGCTAATTTTAAAAACCTTGCTTTCTAGAATTCATTTCTTTATATAATTAAATGATTATAAAAATAGATATTTATTGGCAAGACAACATATAAAATTATCGAGGAAAAATATATTTTTTTCATCAAATTTTTCTTTTATAATTCATGTAATTTGTTTTTGAGGAAAACAATAGTTTTTTCTTAGCAGCATGGTTCATTGAATAAAAAACAACAATACTCAAGAAATAAAATTTAAGAAAAACTATAACAATTTTAAATAAAAAGGAAAAGACATGTTTTTAATAAAAAAACTAAATTTTCTTATTTATGCCTTTTTTTTCTTTTTATGTAAATATTTTTTTAGAAGCATTGTTTTTCCAAAAAAAAATCATTATGATCGTGAAAGCAAGCTTTAATTAGAAAAATAAAAATCATAAATCGATAATTTCTTTGCAACTATATGAAAAAAAAATAAGAATAAAAAATAAAAAATATATATATAATATTAAAAATTAAGAAAATATATGTTTTTCTCTCATTTATTATTAAAGATAAGATTATTTGAAAAATTCTACATATTATACTAGTACATAATTATCTATAAAACAAACAATACTATCATCATAAAAAAGCTCTAATCTTTTAAAAAACACAGACATATATATATATATATATATATATATATATATATATATATATATATATATATATTTCTTCAATCTAAAATTCATTTTCTTATTAATGAATCTCTTAATATTTTTTTTAACAAAAACATGTTTTTAAATTGTAAGCAGTATTTTTTAAAACAAAAAACTATCATGATGTTAATAGTAAGATTTTTTAACAATATTAAAAAAATATCTCAATATTTTATATTTTATTTAAGGAAAATAAAAATTAATAAATGTGATAAAATTATATTAGAAATGTATTAATATTTAAAAAACAACTATTAAAAAATCATGTACATAAAAATTAAAAGAATTTTGTTAAAATCCCTATAAAACTTATAATATTATTTATGAACCATATAAAAAATAAATAATAATTGAAATATCATGATAAACATTTTTTTTATAGTGCATTAATAAATGTGATAAAATTATATTAAAAATTTTATTAATATTTTAAAAATAATTAAAAACAATCATGTACATAAAAATTAAAAGAATTTTGTTATAATCCCCATAACACTTATAATATTATTTATGAACCATATAAAATATGAATAATAATTGAAATATCATGTTAAGCATTTTTAATTGTTGTGCATTTCAATCAAAATCTAAAAATAATAAATTGAAAAAAAACCAAACAAAAGAGTTAGGCACCTAAGCCAAAGAGATGGGAGAAGGCCCAACAAGTGTGGGTTTGCAAAGCTAGCCCACGGGCCTAGCTATTTTCTTTTATTTTTGTGTTAGTACTTTCTTTTTTTTTTTAAAACAAAGTAGATGATGCATTGTTTGTTGTGGCAAACAATAGGTTATTTGCTTGTTAAATTCTAACAATTGGAGAGGTGGTTGAAAAACTAGGCTAGGATATTTTTAATTTAACAAACTATTTGTCAACCTAGTAAATATTTTTATAACCTCAATAAATTAATTTGTCAACTCAAAATACCCCTAATCGGTCTAAAAATATAAAATTAAAAAAAATATTTCTCAACTCATATCTATGTTTTCCAGAAAAATAAAAACTTAAAAACACCTTAATAAAAAGTTATCTTGTCAAATAAAACCCATTAATTACTTTTATTTATTTATTGAAGTGTGGTCAACCAACAACTTTATGTTTCTTTCATCTTTTTCCAACAAGACTTTCTCTTTTCTTAAACTAAAGATTGAAAATTAAACAAAATGAAGTTTGAAACCAAAATTATAACTCAAAAAACTAAAAGGATTGTAAAAGAATAAAAAGGAAAGTATATAAACCAAAACCTTTTTTTTTCTCTCAAATTAAAGATTTGCCACACGACTTTCTTTTGTTTTTCAGCTTAATCCTTTATCTTTTAATTGTATCTTTTTATTATAAATTAAAAAAATAATTAGGGTAGTAAATTCACTGTACACCTAGACACACTTCACTGTAAACGAGAATAATGAATTAACTCTATTGTCCTTCAAAAAAAAAAACCCCATTAGATAGTTATTAGGAGCAATACTATAATTTTATAAAAACTAATTAGTCATTATCATATTAATTACTAGAATACTCTTAAATCAAAATAAATGCAACTGAAATTTAGGGGTTGATTCCTCTTTTTGCATTAAAATGCACAATAAATTTACTTTGCTACCATTTGAGTCAGATTTTTAAAATCTCAGAATACAGGTTGATTCTTCCTTTTCTCATGGCTTTTTGGTAGTAATCAGGTCATGTCAGGGATAATTTTGTACTTTTTATAAGATTAAATAACATTTTTTAAGAAAAATTATTGGTATGTGCATAGCACTTACCAGCTTGTTAAGTCATTTAAAGTGCTTCTAGCAATGCGTGTGATGATGTAAGGTGGTGAAAATTAACCATCCATAACAATATTATGAAGCTCATGACATCTTCTTCCTAATGAGGTGGCACATACAATGATTTTATACATTAACTTAGATTCAAGAATCTTTTTATTTTTTATTTTTTCTCTTTTCTCTTTTCTCTTCAAAAAAAACAAGTTGCATAGTAAAAAAGTCTTATGTGATTTCTTTTGTTGACTTTTTTATTCCAATTTTGCCTTTCATTAAAATCGTATTTTTGCTCTTATTTTGTTTGGGTTTTGAATTTGTTCCTTTTTATTTTTATTTTTATTTTAAATTTTTGTTTTGATTTGGTTTGGAAAGTGTTTGATTTTTTTATATTTCACTCTTAAATAAAATAATATACCCCCATTCTTCTTGTTTGTCCTTCGATCCTCTTGTTCTTTTAGCTTGTTATTTTTTGTTTTTGAGCATTTTATTAAATTGAATTATTTTTTAATTTTATCTTCTAATTTTGAGTTGGTTAAAAATTGAAAATTATAATTTTTTAACTCAAAGTTAGGAGTTTGAAAAGTTAATATAAATGATATCAGTTTTTTTTTACACTTTTTTTTATTTTATTATTTGACACTTTTTTATTCTATCTTTTATCTTGTTTCTTTAAAAATTATTACCACCTCGTGAACAGGTTGCTTGTTGGGCATGTGCACTTAGATTGATAAATTTAATTTTTTTTTTTTTATGATCACCCTTATCTTTTTAGTTCAATACATCTAATGCCATTACTTTTTTTTTTTTGTCATCATCCCTAGCCAGTGTCTATAACCCATTGTGCAGGCTGGGAACGTGATCGGTAAAATCATGTATGGAAAAACAAAACGAGCTTCCTTTGTAATTGTAATGTAATAATAATAATAATTATAATATAATAATAAATTCCAACCGAGTCCATTAACAAGGATAAATTAACAGCCCTGTGGACATCAAGAAACAAAACAATCATACTATAATAATAGAATCATAGAGAGAGATCAGTCAACTAGACACATACATTAGAGCAACTCCAAATGAAACTCTAATCTTCGTACTCCTGGTATAACCTGAGAAGCTCAGTGCAGCCAGACATGGGCTGTGCTGCCATGAAACCCATAGCATTGGCATAACGGGTAGTTGACACAAGTCCATTGTCATTGGTCAAGATAACACGGGCACGATCACGGCCAGCAGATGGTGATCGGCAGTCCTTCCGGGGGCTGCTAACTAGCATGCAATCGCAAATCTGATCCTCATGGTCCTCATCAACAGTGATGGTGTATTTTCCAGTTGAGTCTGTTGTTCCTTCCTTGCTGTAGACAAGATCTTGTGTCTTTCTGTCCTTGCATTCCAGTCTAACCTTGGCACCTATTAAGAGAAAAAGAAAAACCCAACAACATATTAAGGATCCATTGAGCAGTTCTCGACTTTATATCAGAAACCCATTATACAACATTACTATTCTAACAGGAATGCCATTATATCTAAATATGCCCAACACTTGTATTGGTGTTCGATCAATCTGAACTAACTTTTTAACATGGCAATTACAGCTACAATATTAATTGTAGCACGATTTTGTCTTTTCTACAATCAAACCACCCTAAACACCTCTGTGTCCTTGAGGGCCAGATCTAATCACCAACATAAGTCTAACACTAACTAACCATACATCTAGACTTTCCTCATTCCATTTCTCCTTTTTTCAATAAAAAGAAAGGATAAATCAACCAAATATACATTAAATGAAGTCTGATATATTCAGTAAGATGTAGAAATCTTAAGCCATGGAGACATCGGAACGAAAAATAAAATGATTACCTGCAATGTTAGTGGTCTTGGAGGTTTCAAAACCAGCGAGGCAAGTGTCACAGTAGACGCTTCCTTGAACCACAAATGGGTTTCTCGCTGGGCGAGCAGCTCTTACGAGGGCTGGTAGCACACATAGAGCAAGCAACAAAAGCACTCGAGCCATTTTTTGTGAATTATTGTTAGAGATCTCTTGAGAGAGAGAGAGAGAGAGAGAGAGACTACCTTGAAACTGAAAAGCAAATGGCGGTGTTGAATGGAGAAGATAAAGCGATAATGGTAATAAAATAAAAAAAAAATAAAAAAGAGGGAGGAAATGGAAAAAAGAATGGGAGAAATTTAAAAACTAAACGGTGGTGTGTAATTTCCAAAAGCACAGGCGGTGATTACGCGTTAAGAAATATCTGGGTGCACCAACGCGGTCTTCAGCAACGTGTACTTGGAGGCGTTTTCGTCATTTCCAGGGGTTAGAACGGGGTCGTTTTATTGCGTGGTATATCTTAATTGGATAGATAATTGAAATGTGCAGTGAATGAGATCGGAGGTAGCGTCGAGCAGTGATGGAGTACAGCTGGGAAATGTCGGTGCTCACATGGTGGGGGGTTGCCATATTCTCTCTCTCTTTCAAGCACCAAATCCACTATTTTGACAGTTTGTAAATCATAATTGGAATGGAGTTTTAAACTCCTCGAAAATATATAGTCAAGAGGGTAGGGTTCAATGGTATTATTAGTAGCTTTTTTTTTTTTTTTTTAATTTCAATCTTAAAGTTTTCAAAAAATCTTCTGATTCAATTTCTAATATTTACTGTCTGTTTAGAAGTAAATCATATCTGGAATTAAATTTAATTTTACACATTATTTAAATTTAATTAATAACTTATTATAATTTTTATATTTGGAATAAAATATTAAATCACATAATTAAATTTAATTATATTATTTAGAATATTTATGGAAATAAATTAAATTAATAATTTTAATTATTTTTCTCTTAATTAAAAAAATTATTACAAATACTCTTATATTTATTTTACCCTTAATTCTTTATTAAATATTGATCCTCGAATTAATGAGTAACGTTGAAAACATAGTTTTTAAACTCGAACCGGCTTGGCAGGTCGACCCGATTGATCCCGGTAACTGGACCAGTCTTGGTTTACTACAAAACCGTCTGGGACAACAACCCGGCAAAACCCAATCAACCCAGCGGGTCGATTCATGACCCAGACGAACCAGACAAACCCGAACGAGACCGGTGTTTTGGAGCTGGATCCACGATCTGAGTTTGGAGATCTTGAGGGTAGGCGTTGGTGATCTATGAAAAACTTCGAATCCTTGTAGCGTTCTCGCTTTATTACTTTGGACTTTCTATTACTTTTGAAGAAAGTGACAACTCCACTCACTGCTCATCAATAGGCGTAGGAAAGTAAGAACAGTGGTGCTATTGTTCCCATTTGTTCCTTCTAGCTGATGATTGTAACTTAAATAGGACTAAACTCACAGTTTCAAGAGAGAGAGAAAGGCAACAGGGACCAAACTCACAATTTCAAGAAAGAGAGAGAGAGGCAACAGGTAGTACCAGCACCATCAAGTCTTTAACATCTCTCTCTCTCTTTTGGCTAATGTTTTAAAGCATGTAGAAACCAGATCGTGTTCATGGGGGCGTCAAGGAGCAAGGACTGTGCTTCTGGGCTTTCAACAGATCGTGTTTATCACTGCACAAAACAAATGGTTCAAAAAAGAGAGACAGCTGGTTGCTTGTGATGAAGCCAGAGAGGGAAGATAAACTTCGTGAGAAGATGGTGATGAGATTAAGTGCTCTTTCTCTGCACAAAATAACCGACAATATCATATTTATCCCTCTCCCACGCCCTGCCGGTCCCACTTCACCCCTTCATTACTGCCTCTCTTTTTCATTTTTTATTTTTAACTACACAGACCTGCTCGGGGTTGACCCGGGTTGATCTATACAATCCGGAACCTGATTTCTTAATCAGATCCTGTTTAAAATTAACTCGGATTAATCTATACAATTCAAAATCCGGTCTTTTGACCAGATTACTTTTCAGATCAGGTTTAAAAACTCTGCTTGAAAGCACAATATATGAAAAGGTTACTACCATTTTTCTCGAAGCTTGACAAACATACAATTGCACCCCTTTATGGTAACAAAGCCATTTATCTCTAGTAGCACGTTATGTATTTTTTTTTCATTTGGGTTCAATCCTAGCTTTAAATAAATGGAAATTAGCATTCTAACCCAATTTTAGATTCCTCAAAAAGAAATTTATAATATATATATATATATATATATATATATATATATATATTCTTTTTATTCAAAAAAATAAAAATAATCATAAATTCAAAATCTAAAAATATTTTTTGAAACACGTGTAGATAAGTTTTTGAGTTATAAACAAGATAAAACACAATATAAACATTCAGATTAGGATATTGTTGACGATATATGCTGAACAAGAACTTGTTTGAAACAAAGTTTAAGATTAAAATCCTACTTGATCAAAATTAGAAGAATTAATTAAGTTTATCGACTTGATTAAACTTCGAATGAGTTTAGTTGTTTTAATTAAGGATCAGATCAATTTACAATAATTAGAAGATGAGGGACCCAACTGAAACTTAAGATAGCCTAATTGCTGCATTTAAGAGTTTAATTGAAATAAAACTGAAGTATGAAAGTCAATTAAGTACCATAGGAAAGCTAAAGAAAACGGAAAATGGAGTTGAATTCAACCTTTGGTTGCCGTAGCTAGATATTATTGTTCATAGGAATGGATTGGAGTGGAGCATCTCCTTCAAATGAATGACCATTAAGCTATAATATCAATATCAAAGTCATGAATTATCTGCTCCACTAGTGTTATATGAAGCTCTTTTATCCTGCAATCGACCATTTGCAAGTGGATTCCATTCGATTGTCTCCACTGGAACCATTTTCAGGAGTTGTTTATTTTTGTGATTCAAATCGTATTTTATGATTCTTTGAATTTGTTTTTGTTTGAAATTAAATGTTTTAGTATTTTTTAATTATTTTAATATGTTGATATCAAAAATAATTTTAAAAAAATAATAAAAAATCTTATTTTCATGTATTTCTAGAGTAAAAAACTAACTATTATTATATTTTCAAAAGCTGCATCATAATGACTTTTCTTTAATTTATACTTTGTTGACGAAATGAAAGAAGAAAACTTCTCGTCAAATCAGTTCTGGTGAATATAAAATGGGTTGAACATCTTAAAGCAAAGTTCCATTAAAAATGGTAGATGGCCGTCTCATCAGAAGTGCAGGTTTAAATATTGCAGAATAGCTAATAGTTTATTCTATTTGCTATGAAGAACTCGTTTCATTGCAAAAA
>Ga0325414_1000675_pt1 | contig 29421 bp, 13 predicted proteins | sample PopdelMetagenome_8_FD_206183 | JGI IMG/M metagenome (GOLD analysis project Ga0325414, IMG submission 206183) | Populus deltoides microbial communities from Bellville, Georgia, United States - Leaf-PdKOR-R3 | ecosystem: Host-associated > Plants > Phyllosphere > Phylloplane/Leaf | place: USA... | reverse complement strand
CGGATCTACATTATTAATCTTAGGGAGAACATTCAATCAAATCAAACATAAACTGCGGACAGTTATGTTTTCTTGATTAATCAACTTATCTAGTTCTTAAAGCTGCCATTAAATTAAATTACTAGTGCGGACACTGTGGTTGTTTAATGGTTAGGGTTAGTTATACAGCGAATCCGTTAACTAACCAATGTTAAGAAGAGATAAATATTCAGAATATAAATTGATGTTTCGTTTCCATGATCAGTTCTGATTTCTGTAGGTGGATGTATGCTTGTGACCAAGGTTTATTCTCTTGATAATTTTCTGATTTTATTAAATTTCGTTTTATAGTTTTCTGTTTTCTTTTGCTTTAGCCTAAATAACGTCCAAACCCCCCCCCAAATTGCATATCATCTAGCATAAAAATCTGACTTGAATCTTCCTCGTGGGATCGACCCTTACTTGCTCTATACTATCTTGTGTGTTATGTTTAAAGTTAGGGTAATTAATTTGTGCGACCGCGACATCACAACAATTCTCCTATGCTCCACCATCTACATCGCTACATTATCTGGGATGCCCTTGCAACCCGGGGCATTCTCTTTCTCTGAGTCAATTTGTGGCATCTTTCCAGCCACGTCTTCAACATTATTGTTTCTATTTTCAGATACTTCACTGAACCAGCTTCTTCAGCAGCTTTGTACTTCAATGCTGCCCCTCCATGTTCTTTCTCTTTAACTTCCAGTGCGCGCTGGGCTTCCTTAGCTTTTCCTTCATCACCATTCTTGGTTTCCTAGGCATTCTTGGGACTTTATGTCCTTGTTGACTTCCTCTGTTGCAGTTCTTCCATATTGGCATCTGCTGACTTCATCCGATCAGCTTCTTCTTGTTCCGTATCTCCATTCTCATCCTGATTTTCTTCAGTGCCATCATTTCTTTTTTCTTCCTTTGCATTTTCCGTTTCAGTTCCCTCTGCATCTTGCATTTGAACTTCATCCTCACACTCAGTAACATATTCCGTTTCATCTTTCTTTGAACCAGATGATTTTCGGCTTCACTTCCTTGGGGGCTCCTTTTCAGGAGGAGTTGCCTTGGCCTTCTCGCTGATTCTTGCAGATCTTCTTGGGGTCTCACCAGTGCCCCAATCAAACTCAGATACTGCAGGGATTGCCACGGTGTGATTTCAGGTACTGCTGCAATTGCTTCCTGTTATTAATTTCTTCCCCAGTTGGAGCAATGAACACGATTTCATTCTTCTTTGGTGTGCCTACACTCTTGAAAAAAATACTGCAAAGAACCAAGACAGTAAGTTATACAACAAGGAACTGTAAACAAAATATTTAATACCTGTCTGTGCTCCATGACATTGGCTCGATATTTAATTGATATGATTCAGCAGAATCAAATGACTCAGCTAGTTACAAAATAAATAGACAAAGGTTAAATAAGAAGATAGTGGCATTTGCTACTGTCATATTGTATTCTCAGCTGTCTCAAATAAACACATATAAATCATCAGTAAAGGCATAATAGCATGACCGTTCTCTGCCTGGGGTCCAGTCAGAACAGATAATCTTCCTACTTCATAACCATCAGCAAATTATCGCAAGTCACTCTTATCATCTTTTGCAGTTCGTGGAACAAATACTCCAACAAGAAGTTTTCTCAAGGAATCTCAACTGCCCCTGTTCTTTCATCACCTTTCACTTGACTGTGTGGTCATGCTTCTCTTAATGTTTCCGGAACAATCCTAATTCTAATTTGACCAGTATGCACAATCTAACAAATCTTCTCCGGTACTTTTAGTAGAGGGACATCTGGATTTTCATGTGAAATAGACAATGACTCCCTCATTTCACCTTTCATGATGCAACCTACCATACAAAACATAAAGTCTACGTATATTCATTACGGATGATAATTCTCAATTATTACAAACAAATAATCTCCAGTTTATGCACTAAATCCAGCTCTTCACTATTTCCCTAAAACATTGCATCTCGCTTCTAATAATGCAGTTCCCCTACCCAACTAAAGTGATGGCAGGACTTTAGTTATTTTCAAATTAGAAAGAAATGAATGGATATCAGTTAGAGACTCCAGGCATTGGTGCCTCTACATGAGCACATAATGTGATGTTTTTTACTGGCTTCTAATGTTATTGAAATTCCGCCTTTTCAACTCTATTGCTCCTCTTCTTCTTCTCTCAACAGATGTTCATCTCTCCTACCCCACATGAACTAAATTAGCAAAGCATTATCAGCTAAAGAATACAAGACAAACTGTATTACATGTGAGCGCCAAAAAGAACTAGGACATCTATTATGCCCACATAGAATCTCAATAATAATGATACGCAATAAACCTACAGAAACACAAAACTCGTTTACCACTCCACGAAGTGAGGTTGTCCTCAAATAAGGTGTTTTCACCACTAGTGTCCTCAAACTAATTCCCTTTTTTTTTTTACTTTTTTTTTCTGATTTTGGTATCTCAACCATAAATTATTGCATTTTTTTATTACATAAACACAAATCTCTATAAGCACTTCATTATTGGCTCCTCAAGCCAACACAAACCTTGATATATCTTCCAAATAAAAGATATTTTATGCATAGTACAAAACAAGGATAGAAAGAATATAGAAAAGTAGTAGTTTAAAAAAATGACCATCCATCCAAAATAATTTGATAAATGATTAATTTTGCCTCTAGAAAATGCAAACGTAACCCTCAAATAAAAAACACCACACAAAACAATTCAGCGAAAGTAGCAATACAATATGCCAGTCAACCAAAAAACAAAACACAACAATTCAGTGGAAGCACTCGATGCTGGTTGACTTGGCTATAAAAGAACTACCTCTGAAACCCAAACCAAACAGCAGGGGGGGATAGTACAAATTTCAGTCAGTACGAGAAAGGAGGCATGAATCCTAAAGGTTGCAGTATCTCTCCATGCTATCAATGAGACAGCTGAATGGGAGAATCCACATATTGTCCCAGAGAATTATATTAAAGGGGCAAAGAGGGCTAGAGAGGAGTTGCTGAACAACAAAAAGGTCGTATCATTTAGAAGAAAAGGTTCAGTAATAAAAATAATAGTAATAATTAGCGGCATGCTTCAAGCTATACTTGAAACCTCAAAGAACAAAATCAAAGGTCAAAGCTTTGAAACACTGACACAGAAGATACGGCATAATCCAATATTAGCATGAGAAGTATTATCCTACCTAAGACACAGTTGTAGTTTTAAATAGATTATAAACATGTAAAAATCACATACAGTATAACTGCAAGTAGAAAAATATGAAATAGTCTTACTGCAGTAAATCAATGAAAGTATTGAATGATACTAACCACCAGGAGTTCACAGTCAGAAGTCCTATTTAAGAGTGGTATACTACCATTAGATACAAAATGACACTTTTCTATTTAACACATCTGATGAACAGTTGAGTAGAACAATTGTCTGGTTTTTTTATGGCCGCGATGCTTTTGAGTTTATTTGATAATAAATTCAAAACAGACTAAAATGGACCATTTAGACTTGTTTAACGCACTTTTGACAAACATTGGTTAATAATATTTAAGTGGGACTGCAGATTCAACACAACAGAGAATGAACTAACTGCTTCACTGGGTTCAATGGATCCAATCCGCAGCTGTAGTCTACAGCAAACTACGTATTATCATAGGAGATCACATCCTCTCTCAATCAACAATCCCTAATAATCCTTGATTTTCCCTTTTACCATCCACCATACTATGAATGTGAGGAGGTGTCAATATCCTTATTGGATGTTCTTTTGTAGGTTACAAATACCATTTTTGACACAAATTTCTTCAAAGCTAGCAACAAAATCAAAAGGAAGAAAATCAGCCCTTGCCATCAGAAAATGATTCCTAAGATAAATGATTTGATGCAAGTCCAAAGCATCATGATAAGGAACTATAAAATCATACAAAACTCTAAAATTCTTGAACCCAAATAAACAAAACGAGCAAGCATCTGATACCATGTTCCAGCCTTAAACCCCACCAGTATTTCAAATATGCCCCTTGGAAGAATCAATAGATTAAAAATAGCACAATTTTCATATAAAAATGAAGAATCAGAAAGTGCAAACCAAATTGCAAGGTCGGGTCCTCCAGGCTCATCTAATAATACATCAAGATCAAGCATAAAAATTCCCAAGATAAACAAAGGATGGTGAGTTTTGATAGAATGTGATCATTGATCTAACAAAAATGGAAGTAAAAAAATATATCAGGCATCAAAACATAACGCAAGTTCCCAAGCATGCCCCAAGATAAAACCTAATGGTTATACTTGACTGAAAGCATATTTTTTAACTTCTTCAAAAGTTTTCAAACATCTTACAAGTCAAAATCACTAACTCATTTTTTGCGAAAACAAGAAGAAAAAAAATTAGAATCGGAATTGAAGGCTTAATCAAGTACAGGGGAAGAACCCCAGCAGCTAACTTTAGATTAAACTGAAAATTTGGGACCCCAAAAGTTAGAACCTGATTAAATCTATTAAAAACTCCCAAACAACAAACATAGCCTAAACCACAACAATTTGTCAATTCTGGCGTCTGAAGCAAAAGTAAGCTGTCGGTCATGTAGCGCAACAAACAGCAATTCTAACTTCAAATGTTTCCAGGAAAATTGCATTTCAGGGAAGGGGAAAAAAACATCAAAATGATGGGAGAAAAATCACCAAAATGAAATCTTACCCTTCATTCTTTCTTCATAGTTTAAGAAAAAATGTGGGAAATTATTTACGAACAAAAGTCAAAATTAGCAGAAACATCACATAGAAAAATAGTAAGACTTTTCAACCAAAAATCATCAGATATAACTTCCTCCATTTTTTCACCAAACAATAACTGCTCCTCTCCTTAAAAAAATAAAAAATAAAAACCCTACTCTTTTTTTCTCTCCTCGAGTGTCTGCCTGTCCGTCCCCCTTTAGATACGTTTGCTGCTGCTTTGGTTTCTCATGTGACTTTCCAACTCTATTACATCCTTCCCGTACACTTCACCTTTTGTTACTCAAAACATGAGTATTAACACTTTGCTAACGTAATTCTTTCATTTGTACCATGGTAATAACTCTTGAGTAGGAGTGTTTAAAAAAATCATTCAACCGATAAAATCGAGTAAATTGAAAAATAATTAATTTTAAATATGAGAGGAAAAACTAACGAAACCAATTTAAGAATTATAAAATCTACACGATTTGGTTTTAGTTTCAAGAACTGAAATCTTCAAACCAAACTGAACCAGAAAAAAAAAACCTAATATCTCTAAAAAAAAAAGAGGGGTATAAACATTAAATACTTAACCTAACTCTAAAATTATTCCCTGTTTCTCTTGACAAAACAACCGTCGACACTCTCCCTGGCCTACCATCTCTCTTATTCTTCCTTTTCCTCCTCAAATCTTGAAACTCTGTTCATCTGCATTTGCCATATTTCTCTTGTTCTGGAAAGCAAGCATAATAATCAAAGCGGGGCTAAAGGCAAGTGGTCATATGAGCGTATATAGCAGCAAATGCTCCAAGCAAGGAAGTGAAGAAAGACTCTTGTTTCAAGAACACGTAGCTAATGACACCCTGCTGACGTAAGAACCCATCAAGAGTGCCCCAAATGAAAAACTTGGATTTCCGCTAATGAGCCAAGCCCGTCTCAAAATAGATCTGAAAAGAAAGTATAGATGTAAGGATATTTTTTATAGGAAAAATCATGGTCTAGGCCATGCTTCTATGAAATTTGTTTGTGCTCTTTCATCACTTCCTAATTACATTTACTAATATACTTTTTATTTCCTTAACCGAATCAAACTAGTTCAGTTTAAACTGACTTTTAATTCAATCCGGTTTAAATTCTCTAAAATTAGCCCTGCTCTTGACTACACGTGTCACCTGAAATTGTTCCCTTTACTTTTACTTTCTTTTTCTTTTTTTAATGAATGGAATGTTCCAACTGATATGTAATTTGATTAATCCCATAAATTTTAAAAATAAAGACCATAAACCTTTAATATCCTTCAAGTTTATGAAATATTTTTTTATTTATCTAGAGCAAGCTGTCCCGTTATTCAAATAATAATAATAATAAATTAACTTAAGTCTCGTTGATAGAAAATAATTTTTTAGAAATCATTTTCTAAATTTTTTTATATTTTTTTATTATTAGAAAAATTGATCAATAAAAAACACTTTTCAGTCAAAGAAAAATTTATCTTGATTTCTAAAAAAGTTTTTTCTTTTTATTTTGGACGGAAAACACTTTTTGAAAGTTGTGAAATTTTAAAATATCATATTATTTACTGATTATATCAAATTTGATCCTCAAACTTTTGATTGCTATATATATATATATATATATATATATATATTGTTTTGAATATTTTTTTTTCAATTTCATGCCTTAGAATTTGATTTTTATATTAACTTTGCTCCTCGTTTTTATAATTGTTATTTGTTTTTTCCTTATTATTTTTTAATTGAAATTTTTTATCTATCAAATTTAGTTCTCATTCTTTAAATTGTTACTTATTTTATTTGAAATAATTTATGAAATTCTAATTATTATTATTTTAATTTCTTCATCTTTCAATTTTTTTATTTGTTAGATTTGATCTCTATTATTTTGATTATTATTTATTTTATTTGAGATAATTTATAAAATTATATTTTTTTTCAATTTCATTATCATTCAACTTTTTAATTTGTAAGATTTGTTCCTCATTATTTTAATAAATTCTAAAAAAATAAAACATTAATAAGTTATTTTCCAACATATTTTCCATGACATAATCAAATACTCCAGTGTTTTCCAACTTATTTTCCATTACACTATCAAATATCAGAAAATAATTCACTTTCTCGAAATTCATTTTTCCAGAATTCACTTTTCAAAATAAAACTACTTTCTAGTAGGGGTGATCATTTTCGATTCAGTTCGTTTTTTATCAAAAAAAATAACCAAACCGAGATTTAAAAAAACAAAACCGATTCAAACCGACCGGTTTCGGTTCGGTTTGATTTTTTAGGACAAAACTGGTTTGGCTCGGTTTTTTTGGTTTGGCTTGATTTTTTTCTGTTTGGCTCGGTTTTTCTGGTTTGCCTTGGTTTTTCCTGTTTGGCTTGGTTTTTTCTGTTTGGCTCCGTTTTTCCGGTTTGGCTTGGTTTTTTTCCTGATTTTTTCCGGTTTAGGTTCGGTTCAGTTTTTTCTGTTTCAAGCTTACAAAACCAAAATTAAACCGAACCAATCGGTTTTTTAAAATTTTGATCTGTTTAATCAATTTTTTTTCATAATTTAATTCTTTCAGTTATTTTTTTATTTGATCATTTTTTCAGTCACCTTTACTCTCAAGCAACCAAACACGCTTGATATAGCACAAGGTTTTAGAAAAATTTGTTGAGGTGTTAGAGCATTTCCAACCCAAAAAGCTAAATTGAAGAGCTAAATTGGTAAAATAGCTTTTTAAATAGTGTAAATATAGCTTTTTTAATTATATGTATTTCAATGGTAAAAAGCTATTTAGAAAAGCCATTTCTATTTTCATATATTTCATATTAAATTAATTTTAAATTAATTATATAACTAATTTAGATATTTTATATATAATATAATTATGATGTTATTAATTATATAATTAATATTAGAAATTTATAAAAGTAATATAAAATTAATGAAATAATATGAAAGTTAAAAGATATAATTTAAAATTAAACTTAAAATTTATTTATATGAATATTTTTAATTTTCAGTTTTATATGTTACTGTTAAAAATTTAATTTTTTAAAAGTAAATTCAAATTCAAACTTTGAAAAAAACTGCCAATATTTTAAATTTTGATTTTCAAATTTTTTTTAAAAACAAATCATGCTTTGAAAAATGACCGCCACCATTTTAAATTTTAAAATTTCAAACTTTGATAAAATAACCACCAACATTTTAAATTTTAAATTTTCAAATTTTTAAAAAATAATTGTCAACATTCTAAGATTTCAAAATTTGAAAAAATAATCCATCTATAAATATTCTCATATACCTTAACATTTTTTCTCATCATTCCATTTTTTTCTCTCCAATCAAAAACATATTTCATTAAAATTCATCATGAATCATTCTAATTTTAATTTTTATGATGCTTATGATTTTGATGATGACACTCCTGTGTTCGCTTTTCAAGTTGCTACCGCTGTGGTTGCTGAAGAAGAATTGAATAATCAAGGGCAGAGAACAGGGCATCGTGGCTCTATTCTTGGTCACAATATTGTCAATCGTAATAGAAAAGAAGGTGAGTTAAGGTTATATAATGATTATTTTGCTGAAAATCCTAAATTCACTGAAAGTCAATTTCGAAGAAGATTTAGGATGAGTCGTCGTCTTTTTCTTCGGATCGCAAATGCAGTGGAAGCTTATAATCCATATTTCAAACAAAGGATAGATGCTCTTGGTGTTCTTGGTTTATCTTGCCTTCAAAAGGTAACTGCAACTCATAGAATACTTGCATATGGTATTCCTACTGATCTTACTGATGAATATCTTCGAATTGGAGAAACCACTGCGATAGAAAGTCTTAGAACTTTCGTCAAAGCAATCGTAGAAGTTTTTAGTGATTGGTATCTAAGGGCACCAAACGAGGCCGATATTTGTCGATTATTATCAATTGGAGAGCAGCGTGGATTTCCAAGGATGTTAGGGAGCATTGACTATATGCATTGGAAATGGGAGAAATGCCTAATTTCGTGGCATGGGATGTATACTGGTCATTGTCGTGAACCAACTATAATTCTAGAGGCGGTGGCTTCACAAGATCTTTGGATATGGCATGCCTTTTTTGAAATGCCTGGATCATTAAATGATATTAATGTTCTTGATCGGTCACCTATCTTTGCTGCACTTGCTAAAGGTCGTACTGCTCCTGTCAATTATACAATTAATGGGCATGAATATACAATGGGATACTATTTAACAGATGGGATTTATCCTAATTGGTCAACCTTTGTTAAGGCAATCCCAAGACCATTAGGAGCAAAGAGAAAATATTTTACAAGCAAGTAAGAGTCTGCAAGGAAGGATGTGGAGCGAGCATTTGGGGTGCTCCAATCTCGTTTTGCAATTGTACATGGACCTGTTCGATATTGGGATGAAGAAACGCTTGCATATATTATGAAAGCTTGCATAATAATGCATAATATGATTATTGAGGATGAAGGAGCAATGAACCTTGGATTTGACCATGAGCATGAAGTCAATTCCTTTATATCAGTGTCACATGGTGAAATACCAGAACTACATGATTTTCTTCAAACTCATAATCGAATCAGGGATAGAGCAACTAGCTCTCAACTACAAGAAGATTTGATTGAACATTTTTGGGAATAATATGACAACAAGTAGAATCTTTAGATTTGAACTTCTTATGTTATCATAATTTTCAAGTTTTTTATGTTTTTTTTTTCATTATGGTTGTTATCTTTTAAGTTAATTAATCCTACTTATTATTGTTATGTAAACCCCGGGAAAAGAAAAATTATATATATAATAAATAAATAAAAACAGAAATTCATAAATTTTTAAATATAAATTTCTGGGCGAAATAATTCGAGACATTATAATAAACTTGGTACTGTTGAGGGTTGGATTTAATTGAGATTGAGATTGAGATTAAGTCGTGACTGATTATGTAGGGCAGTAGAACTAATTATTAAATTAACAATTTTGACTATCTTGGAGGCAAAACTGGGTTCTCCTCCCTCAGAGAACTAGTAGCCTCGTGTCTTAGCTTTCTAACGATATCAATCTCTCTTAAAATGGAGTTTTAGAACTTTAGATATAGTTAAAAATCTGATAAGTGTTCAGACAGTAACAGTTGAAAATTGGACAGTAACAGTTCAAAGTAAGACAGTAACAGTTCAAAGTCAGACAATAACAGTTGAAAAGTCAAACAGTAACAGTTCAAAGTCAGACAGTAGCAGTTCAAAGTCAGACAGTAACAGTTCAAAGTAAGACAGTAACAGTTCAAAGTCAGACAGTAACAGTTGAAAAGTCAGACAGTAACCGTTCAAAGTCAGACAGTAACAGTTCAAAGTCAGACAGTAACAGTTCAAAAGTCAAATAGTAACATTTCAAAGTCAAACAATAACAGTTCGTCAGACAGTAACAGTTCAAAGTCAAACAGTAACAGTTCAAAGTCAGACAGTAACAGTTCAAAGTCAAATAGTAATACTTCAAAGTCAAACAGTAACAGTTAAAAGTCAGATTGTTACATGTTAAGTGTTGGAGGAACTTCAAAAAAGTATTATGAATTGATATCAATTTCATAATAATATATTTAAAATAACCAAGAATTTTCTACATATTTAATTAAAAATACATTACATTACAATAAATCAATCAAAGTTAATTAAAAATTAAAACCCCTCTTTTGCGTAATTTCTAACTTTTTATTTTGAAAATACGCTGCAGAAATTGGATCCAAATTAGAAATATCCATTTTCATAATTTGTTCTTCTTTCTCAATCCTGTCCAATTCTTGTTTCTCTTGACTTTGTTGAATCATCATGGCTTGTTACTCTAACATAATTTTCCTGTCTTGTTTCTTCTGATCCTCAATTTCAACTAGAGTATCCCTGAATTGTTGTAATAGATTTGTTACAATTACCTCCCCAACTTTATCTTTTCCTTGTCTACGTTTAAGTCGTTCCTTTGCAGCCTTCTGACCAATTGGTCTATCTTGATAAATCAATGGTTCACTATCTTCTCCTAAACTAACAGAATTAGGGGTAGATGGAGTTGATGAAGCCGGACTTGCATTGACATGACTTTTTTGTTTCTTGTTTGACCTTTGATTTTGACTTGCACGCTCAAATTGCCATTTGGGTTCTTTTCTTAAGATAACCCAACAATGTTCTAGTTGAAATCGTTTGCCAACGCAAGAAGTATACATTTGCCGAGCATCATTAATCTGGTAAAAAAATAAATAAATAAAATAATGTTAAAATATGTGTTAAATAATTTAACATGGAAATGAATATTAAAATTACCCTTGGTTCTTCGGTCATTCCACTTTGCTGACGATTTTCAATTTGAGTAACAAACCCAATAAATTTACCAACTTCTCTATTTATTTTTTGCCATCTACTTGAGATACTTATTTGGGAACGATTATTCAAGTTTCCTCCATTCTCTACAAAGTAAGCATGTACGCGAGCCCAGAACTGTTTTGTTTGTTGTTCAACTCCTGTAATTGGATCCTTGCTTGTATTTAGCCATGCAGAGACAAGTAAACAATCTTTCTCTGGTGAGAAATTTTTACTTCTTTGTGATTTTTTTGCCGAATGGACATTTAAATTCGAGTATGTTAAGTCATCAATTAATTGATTAGAATCACTTGGTTGAGAGAAAATATCTTCTGACTCACTCATAAGAAAGTTGGTAAAAGAGCTTGGAAAATTTGAATCCATCTCCATTAAAAAAAAAAAAAACTCAAGTTAAAACCTTATTAAAGAGAGTGCAAAAGAAGCTCACATTAAATGTCTAGCAATTTTGTACTTTCATACATCTGAATTAATAATAAGCATTGCCTCCTACTTGTTCTAACATAATAATTTGACCATTTTTTAGAACTAAAAGAGAATTAATATACTGGTTTAATTGCATTTTCAATAAGACAAGATATAATTGACCTCAAATTAAAACAGACAATCAAAAAAGTTTTTTAAATATGTCACTCTATATTTTTATCAATATTAATTACCATTATTAATTCCTCTTAATTTTATCAAAGATAACAACATAAATAAAAATTGTCTTTCTTAACCCATATTAAAAACATAAAATAACAAAGAAATAAAAATCATCACAAATATTAAATTAACAACAAAAGGTCTAAAAAATCAAGAGATATAAAAGAGAAAATAGAAAAAGCTTTTAAACAAACATACCTTTTAATTTCAGCTAATTAACACAACCGATATTATTAATTAATCGGAGAATAATTGATTCTTATTTTTCTAAATTTGAGAGAAAGGTGAGGCATAATACAAAATTTTAAAATTTACATGTTCTTTCCTCCTGCATTTAAAGAAAAAAAAGAATTATTGGCCAACGGCTATAAAAATAACCGTTGGCCAACAGTTATTTGTTTTTGCTATTTCTATAGTGAAATGCAGAAATAGCTCTTTACATAACAAATAGTTAAAATAGCTATTTATTTGTCTCACGCGTTGAAGTGAAAAAATAAAAAAAAAAAGCTAAAAGTATAATTTTTAATATTTGGCTATTCATTTAACTCTTGCGTTGGAGACATCTTAGATAATGCATCTAATGGGAAGGTAGCATGTGTCTGTTACACCTGATTTGCCTCGCAATGACCATTGTTTCCTTTTGCTTTGATAACTTCTTGTGTGACCTTATGTGGACACGTGCACAAAACCTTCTAGTATATTCGGATACCAAGATGGCAAAGGAGGAAGATTAGGAATATTCTCTCATCTGCCTTTATTTTAAAAAGAAAAAACAAATCACTCTTATTTATATTTTCCATCATATGCTCTTCTATCAGTTTTTGAACAAGAATATCCTTTAGAATACCAATAGATAATATAATTTTTAATACAAAAAATCAAAATTTTGTTTTAAGAAACTCAACAAAATTTGAAAAATGAAGAAAAAAGAAAAAGCTTAAAATAAAAAAAAAAAGTTAGAGACATTAAAAAATTATAAAAATAAAATAAAATATATCATAAAATATAAAAAATTTATTTTACTAAGATTTATTTAAAATAAAAAAGAGATATAAAAGGAAAAGATAGTATTATACATATTATTTATTAGAATAGTATTTAGATGACTTTACTCCTAACCTAAAACATCATTGAACCAAGATTTGGAAGTGAGATGATTTTTTTACTATGATTTAATATTATTTTTAAATTGTTTGAAAATAGATTAGTTTTTTTATTTTTTTAGAATAGTTAAATTACTTAAATACCTCAAAAAAAAAATAGCTTAAACCAAATGGCTTTTATAACTTTTCATTTTTTTTTATTAAAGTTAACTTAATTAACTATCCTTATGTAGAAGATTAATAAAACTATCTTTTTCTTGGTCTTTTTACCATGGTTTTTTTTTTTTTTTTGTTAATGTCAAGTTAATTTAGTGGCAATTTTGTATTTTATCACATTTAACAGTTTAACATTGACAACCATTATTTTTTTTTTTACTCTTTACCTTAAGTTCCGTGTCAGCCCTTTTAATTTTTTTTATTAACATTTAGTCCATTTCCTTTTAATTACTATTTTTTTTATTTTAAATAATCTATAAAATTAGAATATTTTTTTTAATTTCATCCCATTTTATTTTTTTTATCTTTCAAATTTGATCTTCATTCTTTTTATTTCTATTTGTTTTGCTTTTGTTCATTTTTTAAATTGTTTTTTTATATATATAATCATCCTTGGGTTTTTTTCCTATCAAATTTAATCATCATTTCTTTAATTGTTGTGTTTTTTTACTTGGACAAGTTTTTTAAATTAATATTTTTTTTATGATTTTATCTTTCAATATTAAATTGATTGAGAATTAAATTTCTTGATTGAACTCAGGGCTAGTATTTCATGGATTGTGAGTTTTTTATATTAAATCAGGTTGAGGAGGTTTGTGTCAAGTTTAATTGGTTTTTTACTTTCATTTTTTTAAGCTAATTTATTTTTTTGTTTTTATCATTCAACATTTATTCAATTAGAGTTTGGGTTTTGTTCTTTTTTTTTTTTTGTAGAATTGTTTGATTGTCTTAAAATGACTCCAATTATCTCGTATATTTTTATTTGTCATTCTTCATTGGGTTTTTTTTTTCTAATTCTTTAAATTGATATTTTTTTTTCTAGATTTCATACTTCAATATTTAAAATAATTTTTTAAAACCATTTATAGAATTAGAATTCTTTTTCAATCTCATCCCCCCTTTAATTTTTTAATCTTTCAAATTTAGTTCACATTCTTTTATTTCTATTTTTTTATTTGAGATAATTTTTTAATTTTATTTTTCATATATAATTTCATTTTTCTTAAGTTTTTTTTCCTATAAAATTTTATCCTTGTTCTTTCTATTAATATTTTTTTGCTTTGCGGGATTTTAAAAAATAATATTTTTTTATTTCATCATTCAACATTAAATTGGTTGGGAATTTAGTTTTTTGACTGATCCGGGGTTTATGATTTCACGAGCTTCAAATTTTAGATATTAATCCAGGTTTAAAAGGTTCGTCCGGGTTTTCTTATTTTTTTTCACTTTCTTTAAGTGTTTTTCAAATTTCATCATTCAATGTTTATTCAATTGGAGACTTAACTCTATTATTTTTATTTATTTTATTTTTGTAAGATTTTTCACTAATTGTTGTAACCCATTTTTGGGTCCCCACACAAAAATAAAAAATAAAAAATATAATAATAACAAAAAATAATAAAATAAAATAAAATAAAATAAAATAAATAATAATAAAAATAAAAATAAATAAATACATAGTCGGAAGAAATTAGAAAAAATAATAGGAGGCGGGAGCACTCAGAAAATGGTCAAAAAAATTGGTTAAGGAGGTTAAAAATACAAAGATTGAAATTTTGACAGTATATTCTTGAATGATGAGAGCCATGTTAGAAAAGAAAATTTGAATTTTGAGGAGAAAAGTCCAAAATTGGATGTTTATGGACTTAATTGGATTTTATTGAAGGTTTAATTGAATTTATGGAAGGTTTGATTGCAAGAAAAATGGATTTTTAAGTCAATTTGGGCTTTAATTCAAAGAAATTAAAGTTCTGGGGTCAAATTATAATTTTTAAGAGTTGATTTGGTCAAATCAGGGGCTTAATTGCATAAATATTGAAGTTTAATGGCCAATTAGGAACTTAATTAAGGAAATTCGAAGCCAAGGATCAAATTGAAAAAGGCGCGTAAATATAGAGGCTGTAATTAACACAATCAGGGGCCAAATTGAAAGTTTATTGATCAATTGAGGGTCAAATTGCATAAATCAGAGGCCAAGGATCAAAGTGGAAAATGCGGCCAACTCTAGGGGCGGATACCGAAATTTGCAGGTATGCAAATGAATTAATTCTTAAAATCGAAATTACATTGTGAGGACTTAAAAGAACAAAGGATAAATTAAGGACTAATTTGAAAAAAGATGCTGGCGCCATCTTTAAATGAAGAGGCGTGTTTTTCATAAAACGGCACGGTTTCATATTCTAAAAAAAAAGATGCAGAACAGTGTCGTTTTGAATGACACTATTCCCCTTTCTCCTTCCCCTGGACGTGCAGCAGGGGAAGGCAATTTTTTCTTCTTTCCTCGTTAAACCCGACACGCCACATGCCTGCCAAAGCTGCCCCCCCCCATGCGCTCTCATGATGAAAGGTCGAGGGAGCCGCGCCTTGCCAGTCGCACCCATTGGCCAACCGACCGGCGCTGCCCCGCTCCCCATGCAGCCATAATGAGGCCCCGCTCCTTTTGCCCCTATAAATGGAGACTGAATGCCAGCACGCGAGAAAAAGGGGGGAGGAAACAGAGAGAAATAGAAAACGAACCGAGGAGAGAGAACGAACCGAACAAAAGAGAACCACTAATAAACCCAAACGGAGAGGAAGGAAAAGCTTGAAACGGCGTAGGGAACTTGACAACAAACCGGGAGGATAAAGGGGAAACCACTAAAAAACAAAAGAATAGGGAAGAAAACGTGAGAGAAGGGAAGAGGAAGAATCTCTCTCTCCGCCGCTTGAAATAGCAGCGCCGCTGCTTGGAGCCACGACACCGCCACCGGCCTCTACCACAGCACCACCAGCGAAGTAGTCCGACCAGCAGCACCGCCTCCTCCGCGCCAGGTACACCTTCCTCCCCCTCTTTGCTTTTGCTTTCGGTGGCCGTTTTCCCTCCTGCATACAGAACAAATATTGTTCTGCATGCAGGAGGGTGGGGGGGAATTATTCCCCCCCGCCAGTTTTGTTTGCTGGGCCAGTCTAATTCTAGCCCAGCGGTGATATTTCTTTTCTTCTCTGGGCCAGGTTGGTGCTAGCCCAGCCAATTTATTTTCTAGGCCAGGCTGATTTTGGCCAGCCATGCCTTCTAGGCCAGGTCTGGCCCAGACGAAAATAAGAGATTTTCTAGGCCGAGTCCGGCCTAGTTAGTTGGGCTGGCCCAGCCCACATAATGTTTTATATTATTTATTATATTGTTATATATATATATATATATATTCTAAAAAATCCTTAAAAAATATTGTTGATTTTTCCTGCATATTTTTATCAAAATGACTTAATATTGGTTTGTATTTTTATACCGTAAAGATACAAATCCAGTATTAAAATACCCGCTTTTCGTCAAGACATCATATATATATATATATATATATATATATATATGTGTGTGTGTGTGTGTGTGTGTGTGTGTGTGTGTGTGTGTGTGTGAAAAAATGTTTTTGTTTTAATGCATACGGCCTAGTCTCCAAAATTAAGAAAAAAATCATCACGTCATATTTTTCATACAACAAAAGAAATTTCAAAAAATATATGTATTAGCATGCACTTTGGCTGTAACAACAAGTTTGTTAGAACTATGAGAACTAGGCCAATATTTCAAAAATTCTAAAAATCTTTTTGTCTTCTTTTAGTATTGGGGATTACGAATTTATACGTAAAACGTATTCCTGATATTAAAAATATAGTTTTTATATAGACATTAGAACGGTTATGATAAGGACCTCCGTACTGAGAAGGATTTTTCTTAAACCATAGACAGACCAACAACTAGAAATACGATAACACCTTAGCTTTTTATCAGACAATCAAACAATGCAGCTTACCTTAGGTAAGACGTATTTGGGGTGCTAATACCTTTCCATTACGCAACCAGTCCCCGTACCCGATCTCTGAGACCAGTTAGGGTTCCTAGTGACCAAAATACTAGGTGGCGACTCCCATTCCATTTGACTGATAGAAGACAAAAAAAAATTTTTTGTCTTCCCATATTTGCCAGATAAATAGATTTACATTTTAGATTTAAAGTGGGGGACATATATATTCGCCACGACGCCGCACCCGTGCGACACTAATTTTGAAAATGACCTGAGTTTTATGTGGTCTTTTTATTTGTTGTTATTTGTTAGATTTACTTTGGCTAATCAACATTAAAGTATTTGAAAATCTAACTTCTTGATTCAACTTGTTTCTAGGATTTAATGGGTTGTAAGTTTAAGATCTTAGCCCATGTCTGAAATGTTCACCCGAGTTTGCTTGGGTTTATTTTTAAGTTGATATTTTTTTAATTTTATTATTTAGCATTAACGATTAGGCTCTATTTTTTTTTATTTGTTTTCTATATGATTTTTTATGAATTTTTAAAATGATTAGGGTTGTCTTGAATCTTTTTATTTGATGTTTTTGGTAGGATTTATTTTGAAAAATAAATACCTTTTTGATTCGTTTTTTCTTCATATAATAAACCAATATCCTACTTGCGAAGTTGCCTTTAAGGTGACAATACATTTTTTAAAATAATATACCATGTAAATCAAAGACCTTTTTAATTCGTTTTTCCATTATACAATAAGCTATTATTCTACTAACAGAGTTGCTTTCAAGGTGATTTAAATAATATACCATGTAAATTTTTTGGCATTTGGCTTATTACACGTGTGTGTATTTTTTATGGGCTAGGATATATTACCTTATAATTGTAAGTGAACTAAATATGACCATACCAAGGTTTATTGAGTATGATAAGAGGTTTTATGGTCTATTTTGAATACTAGAAAAATAGGCGGGAAGCTCAATTTATCATTTACCATTATCTTGGGGCCAAAACCTGTATTTTAAAAGTGAGGACTGAGCCTTATTGTTAGGTATAGATCCTAAATCATTGTCTTAAGTTTAATAGTTTTTTAACTTTGATAAAAATACATATACTAGTTTAGGTAAATTTTTAGCAAGAGCACAATAAATACATTTATCATTAAAAGTAAGCAACAATACAATTTACATTAGTTATTATATTTTAGGGTGATTGAAATCTTCTCTTTAGTATAATTAACTATTTATCTATAATTATGAAGACCAATTAGAATTTTTAGTTACCATAAAATTAGGTGACGATTTTTATTTTCAAATTTTACCTTATAAATCTTAAAATAAATCTAGTTTTCTGATATGTCTTTCATGATAAAATGACAACTCCATTAAAAAAATTTAATAGGTTTTAGACTTTGTTTTCTTGTTTAAAAATTATCCACTTGTTGTTTTTTCCCCCCTAATGTAGTATTTCATTTGTTTATTTATGTGTTTCCATTTCATACATTATATATATATATATATATATATATATATATATATATATATATATATATTTGTGGATTGGATATGTATACTTATACCTTACACCTACTATTTAACTTTCTCATGCCACCCAGACAAGTCAATACATCTAATTTTTTTTAAAAGTTTTTTTTAAGATTGGATATGACCCGAGCTAGTAGTTATTCGATTTTAAATGAGATTAGTTAAAATAAATTAATTAAACAAATTTTATGATTTTTTTTAAACAATATTATTTAAATTTTACTTAGTTTATGAATAAGATTGCAATATTTTTATATTAGCAGACATTCTTTCTATGCAACCCAACTTAAATTTTTTTTTATTTTATTCAATCGCTTTTCTATGCAAGTTCTTTTTAATATCATTTTATTAAATAAAAAATTAGTTTCTAGAAACAAAGTTATTAAGTACAACTGAATTTATCATCGATGTTTCGAGATCAAATATTCATATCCAAATATATTGCTCAACTTTTCAATTTAATCTTTGGCTAAATAACATTTAATTTTTATTTGGTTTTCACATAAAATGATAACAATTTTTTTTTTTTTAAATTAGTAGGTTTTCTTTTTTGTATAACCTTGCATAATATATTTTTTTTCTTGGATTTTATTCAATCACTTTCTTATGCATATCTATTTTTATTTAGTTTGATTAAATAAAAATTTGATTCTAAGAGACAATGAATAAGCACAATCAGATTCACAACGCGTATTATAAAATCAAATATCTTGATGCAGATCTACTTTTTAATTGTTGGTTATCATTAACAATTACTTTTTGTATTTATTTACACGTTAAATGCATATATGACCTTTTCGATCTGTATTTTTTCTGTCAACAAGCATGTTAAAAGAACCTACACATTCTAGAAGAGGAAATAATGGAGAAAGGATGATGAATGCAATCAGCATTCAAGCCCCTACAGTTTACAGTGATAGATTGAGAACATAGTCATACTGTTATCTCCTATTAAAAATGTTTGCAAATCATAAGTAGAAATAAGTATAGGTCATATCTACCTGAGCATATGTATCCCATGAACAACCCAAGTGTACAAGCGATCCTGCAAGTTTCATGAAAAGTGAGAATTATTCTGGCAAACGCAAGCTTTAGCAGGAAGAGTTCAAAACCTACTCAAAGCACATATTGCACAATAATAACAGATAGCTCCTCTGTATTGTACGCTCTTCTGTATCACAGAAACAGCTCTCACAACAGTAGGAAACCCCTCTGAATTTATTTCTGAACGTAAAATATGATCATTTCATTTCAAATTGCTTTATTCTGTATTTCCAGGCACAAGTAACAAAAATAAATGGAAACAAGGATATGAATGATAACCACCTACATCGGCAAATGATGAATTATAGCAATGTGTGATCTACCACTACTCCTCTTAACACTCTTACATATATATACAAGAAAAAAATGCTTACTACATCATCTTTTAAATCGAGATCCCTTGTTCAATCTACCCCTACCATTATTCTTTCCATCCCATACAGAAGCCCAGAAGAACAGAGACATCCAAAAAAGAACAGCTAAGAAGATCTGAACACGATCCTGCAACCGAGAGAGAGTTGCTGCAATACCTGCGATGCAATAAATTTCCTAAGAGCCCGAGCAAATAAATAGTAATCAACTAAATTATTACTTTCTTCTCTAGAGAGATAGATTAACAGGTTGAATTTACCAACCTAAACAATTAAGTAGTATAGTAATCAACCAAATTATTACTTTCTTCTCTAGAGAGATAGATTAACAGGTTGAATTTACCAACCTAAACAATTAATTAATATAGCTATCACCAACAAATTCTCGATATCAAGAATATTAAGCAGGATGAATCGTGCCCTGACCATCCAAAAACTCATCACCACCACACAACTTCGGGAACAAGCTTTAGGGAACCACAAGTGGCACATATGGTCTCATGAGATGGAAACCTAACAAATAGTGTATCGGAAGCACTAATCATTACTACTCTTGATGGTAATGCTTGAACATAACTAACTAATATGGGCTACCAAGATGACTATAAAAAGCTATGGAGGTGATCAAAACCCTCAAATATCAAACAAAACTCTTATAGACTAAGAACACCAAAACCATGAAAAAACTCCCAATTTTTTTTTTTTTATTCATCCAAATCTCACTTGTCAAAAGGCCATTACATCCCTTTATATAGTAAAACTAGAGAACCTTAACAATATGAGTAGAAAAATTATTCATTTTAAATTGGAAAAATAAAATTTTTAAACTGAATAAAAAAATAACTAGAAAAAATATTTATTTTCTTAAAAAAGCTTTTCCATCAGTTTCCTAGATTGGAAGGAAATCATTTTTGAGTTCAAATTGTTCACGGTTAATGGTGTGCAAAAATTGAAAATATATATAGTCTGAACCCGGAATGACCATATACCCTAGCCGTTCAGACTAGCCCCCAACAGTCAGACACCTTACCATGACACCTTCTGAGCCCGATAGGCTAACCGTGATATTTTTAGGCTTTGACCCAATACCCTTGCGCAAGTACACATCATATCTTTTGAGTTTTGAGAAGTCAGAGCGGGCATCTACCATCACCCACCGGTGCACACCTACGCACCACTAAACCACTCACTAGAGTTTGTGATGCACACAAATTCTCTACACTAACTCTCTATGTAGAGCAGGGGCACCAACCTCTCCACCAATAGTACAGCAAAGCATCAATATTTTTCACCAATGTCAAAACAAGCACAACAACCAATAACTTAACTTTTCAAGTATTCTCCATCATTACACTACTCTCCACGAGGTAAACTACTGTGATCAAGATCTATAAATGCATTAAATCACCAGGTAAACATAAACATTCAGGCCATCCAAGTTATTTCAAAAACTTTATACCAATTCATTCAATCACACACTCCCAACTATCTTCATTCTATTTCTCTTTCTCCTATACATTATTTTCGCCTCCAATATTTGCTAACTTAAGCATTGGAAGGTCATTTGTTTTTACAGGAACAACTAAACCTAGAGACAACCTACATTCAAGCTCACACAGTTCAGCCCAATCCAATCCTGAAGTTTTCACAACCTTATCAACGAGGCAAAACCTCATTGGTCAAAAACCATCCTCCATCATGAAAACTTCCAATACATCATTCTTCAAACAAAACCTCATTAGTAGAAAACTTTCTTTCTCTACCATGAATGTGGTCCTCTGCGAACTCCAACCATAGTGATTCAATAACACATTAGAAATTGTTGGGCCTTGATACCAACTGACGCAAACGAAAGATAAACGGGTTTTGTTAAAGGTCAAAACCCTTAAAGACTAACAAAGTTTGTTACAAGTCAAAACCCTCAAAGACCACGAAGTTTGTTACAAGTCAAAACTCTCAATAACTATGGAGAGACTCCTAAAATACTTAATGTTTTATTCATCGAAGTCTCACTTGCTAAAAAGTGATAGCATTTCTTTATTTAGGAAAAATAGAAAACCCTAATAATACTGAATGAAAAAATAAAAAAATAAAAAAACTATTCCATTTAAGTAGGAAAAAATAAAATTCTTAAACTAAATAAAAATAACTAAGAAAAATATTTATTTTTCAAAAAAGCTTCTACATCACTTGCCAACACTCTCTCAAAGCTTTATGATATAACCAAATTCTGCACCTGATAGTAAATTTAGGAGCATACCGTAACATTCTCAACCAATACACTTAAGGATTGTATCCAAATTCTCCATTCATGAATCCCTAAATCCAAAAATCATCCTTCTTTCTAGCTAATAACAATTCTCACAAACCTTACAAATCATTTGGAAACTCCATTTGTTAAATTAACACGGGAAACACATTGACAAGACTAAGTCCAAGTCCAAGAAGAAGTTTGGACGTGTTAAACGACTTTTGTTTTTTTATGAAAACAGACATAACTTTTGATTTGAATCAGGGTAAAATTTTATCAGAGTGTTCTACAAGCCTTATTCCTTTGGACACCAGTTGGCTAGTGGCAACCGAGGTAAGGAACAACCCAAATTAAATCCAAAAGATGTTGTTTGAGATTTTTCTTTATTTTACTCATTATTTTTAGATTCCTTTTCTTAGTTAGGTTTTAGAATTTTAATTTGATTTGGTGTTGATTAGCCAATTCAGTTTAGCCACTATTTAATTTTTTTTTTAATAGAAGTTTAGAAATTTATTCTAAACTTTTTAGTTTACAGTATAGGGTTGTAACCTTAAGACTTGAGAAACATTAGTTCTTTCTTTCAATATACACTGTGTCAATTAGTATCATAGCAGGTTGACATGTTCAATGGACAAAAATGTTGACAACATCTTCCCACCTTACGATGGAGTGGTGGCCATCTGGGGCATTGTGCTTGTGATAGTTTGAAAGCTAGCACGGAGAACCCTATTGCAAAGATTTGATCGATTAGATCAACTACCAAAGGGAGACGCAAACAAGGTTGTTATGAGGATAGGAATGAGCCTAGAGACTTACCTCAGGGCAAACCAAACCTAAAATCTATTCCTACAAACCAATATAGGCATCATGACTATATGGAGAGTGGTGTTTATGACGGGAAAAGCATTGAAGGCTTAACTCACAATCAACTTTTTTGTAGACATGTTCCTAATTGCGATGAAATTCCTTTATTTGGTGGGGATTTTTTAAAATAAAAGATTTTTAGATGGTTGTCAAAGTTAAAAGCATGTTTTCCTATTGAAGAAAACTCCTAGTTATTAGAAGGTAGGATTTGCAATACATAAACTTGCTTATGAAGCCAAAGATTGGTGGTCCTATATTCTAGATGATAGAGTTCGTGTTGGCAAGCTTGTAATTCCATTATGGCAAACAATGAAAAAATTATTAACTTTGAAGTTTGTGCAAGATGATCACAAAAAGATTTTATACTAGGCCTTCAAGCAAATAAATTGTTATTACTTGCTTTTTGTTCAACCTTCTCAAATATTAAAGAGGAAAAATGTAGAGGAGAGCTATTACAAACCCACAAGGATGCCTTGCAAAGAAGAAAAGCTTACATAGCTAATAGTTACTGATTAGGTGGCAATGGAAAACCAGAATGAGAAAATAGTTGATGCAATTAAAACCATCATAACGAAGTCGCGAATGGAGAGTTAACCATGCAGGTTAAACAATAGGTCTAATGAAAGCCACCAAATATATGATCTAAAGACTAAAGTTGAAAATCTTTTAGTTCTAATGGGCAAACATTGCAAGATATTAATGCCTAGAAATTAAAAACTCATAAAGCACAAATTCTGGATCTTAAGAAGAAACATGACAACCAAATTCAGCTTCCAAAGCAAAAAAAAAAAAAAAAAGTGATGAAGCTCAAGAAATCAACAAGGCAACAATCAATGATGTTGAAGAAGAGCATGGATTGGTAGTGGTCCATAAACCATCTCTTCCCAAATGAAAGTCATCAATTGATGCCAAGTCAAAGGACGAAACTATCATTAAACTAATTACAATGGTATATTTGAAGTATCTATTTTTTTGGAATGGAAGAGTTCTTTTTTTTACTGTGAACTCGACAATGAGTTTTTCTCAAGTGAAGAAGCTTGAAATGAGACGCGTATTGACAAGTCCAAGTCCAAGAAGAAGTCTTGACGCATCAAGTGACCTTTCTAATGAAAACAGACATAATTTTTATGTGAGCATTAAATCAAACTGAAATTTTGCTAGTGTTATACAGACTCTGTTTCCTATGGAGTTGGCTGGCCATGGTCAAGAACCTGCCCAAATTAGGCCCAGAAGATATTTGGGATTTTTCTTTATTTTCCTAATTATTTTTGAATTCCTTTCCTAGTTAGGTTTCAGATTTTCACTTGATTTAGTTTTAATTAGCTAGGTCAGTTTAGGCATTATTTAAATAACTTTGAAGCTTATTTTTCAGAATAGAGTTAAGATTGTTTATTCAAAAATTTATTCAGGAATTTTCAGTTGAGAAATTAGGACAGTAATATTAGGGCTTGAGAAACACTACTTATTTCGGTGCGTAACAAATAATAAGTGATCTGATAGGGGTTTAGTCAAACATCAATCCCAGTTGCCAAACAGGCCCCTAGAGCTGCTACAATCCTTGGATCATTTTAACAAACATTAAGTCACATATTCACTGCTAAAAAGACCTATTCTCAGTTTTAAGAACACATATTCTAGCATTAAATTTAAGCAGGCAAATAATTCAACAAGCTCAAAATTCACAACCATATATAATGATGATGATGATATAGTTTGATTCAGAATCGGAACCTTGGGGGTCCTTTCCGGGAGGAGGGTCGGACTGAGGCGGCGGTAGGGGAGATAACGCGGCGTGGCAACGGCGGAGGCGAGTGGTGGGACTCGTGCAGGGCGGCGAAGGAGGAAGTGAGAGACGTAGGGAGTGGATAGAGAAAGGGAGAGGAGAGGGGTTTTGGGTTGGAAAGGGTAGTGGTTTAGGGTATGCGGATGAAGGAGAGAAAATGGCCATTTCTGAACTGGAGGAAAATCAAAATACCACTCTTCAAAATTATCGCTGGATCATGATTTTTGGGCTGAAATAGAAATGGATTTAACTGAAATATATTATCATCTCCGCTTTCGTTTTTCTTTTTCTTATTTCTTACGATATCTTGTAAAATAATTTCAATGGTGAGAATCATTTCTATTTACAAAAATATAAAATATCAAGAGGTTAATATCTCGTATTTACCTTTACTATTTCCTTCGCTTCAATCATATAATAATAGCATCTGACTTTTCACATACTAACAAGTATAATTAATAACAAGTCATCTCTTTTTATTTTACTTTTCAATATTACTCTTATTTTCTTTTTAAATAAAGTATTCATCAAATTGATTAATTTAAATTTATTATCGACAAATAATATCTGGATTTATACAAAGTAATTATTTCATAAAATATCAAAATAAAATCTTTCTTGATTACTTCTAATATATCATTTTTTTAGGTAAAATAGATTTTTAATCCACTATTGTAACGAATCACTAACAAATCAATAAAAAATTTATTAATTGCTTTCTTAAAAATTAATCTTTAAACTAAATTAATGGTAAAAAATACAATAGTTAATGGTAAAATTGCTTGCAATCACATTTAACATGACTTGCAAACAAAATTAACAAATTTAATGTATATAAGTTCCTTTAGTTTTTTTCTTGTTCATTAAAAATAAATTTGAAAAGATCAAAATATAATAATATGACATGATTATTTTAATCTTTTATATATATTTTTTATTTTAATAAATTTTGGAGTATTAAAAAATTATAAGGCATTAGTAAATCACAAATCAACATAGTGACTTGATATGTCTTAGAACCAATTTTTTATTTTTTAGTTATTTTGGAGTATAAATTTTAAAAGGGATTTTCACCTAATATTTGTATGACATGTCTTGAAATTTGATTAATTTTGAAATTTTTTTGAAAAAATTATCTTTTTACTTCCAATTATAAATAAAAATAAAATTTCAAATATTACTTTCACATAAGCATTTATTGATTTCAAGACTTATAAAATAAAGAAAATGATGCAATGTAATTCTAAAACATAATAATAAAAAAAGAAGAACAACAAGGTTTTAAATATATACAACAGGCTAATATAATTGTATTTGCAAGGTTAGAGTACTCATTTCTTGATAGTCATGATTTATTTTATCAAAGGCCAAACTACACCTCTCTATTCATCCGTCAATTGCATGATTCACTTAACATATACCTTGATTGTCTTTTTCATCTGGCCCTAAATGTTTGGGTAATTACACTATTTTTACTATTTTTGTTTTCAAATGATAACCATCCACGCCAAATCAAATTGTTAACTTGCTTCTCGACCTTTGGAGATGATCAATTGAATGACCTAAGGCTCTTGCATGATACTTACTTTTAGCATTTTTATTATACTATTTAGGAAAATATGGTTGGATGGGTTTAAGTGGTAGAGATAGTATTTGACAAGCATTACAAGGTGTTGATAAATGTTAACGAGAAGAACTTGAAAGGGAGATGATTGTTCATTGTTTTTTCTTTTATGGTTTGGACCTTATGTATGATGTTCAGGCCATAGTAAAGATGGTGAAGGTTTCTGACTTTTATGGTAGAATGTAGCTTGTTATGGGAGTGAAAGGGATGCACTAGTGTTTACAAATTGAGGTATTTGATGAGAAAAATTGGGATGGTATGACTAAGGTTTTTGGCCTTCTATTAACTTACATGTTCATTTCAATTGTATTTTCTTAAAAAATTTCTTGTTGTATTATAACATCTTGCATCTTCTCTTCTTTTAAAGCTTTTTTTTTACTCTTTTAGTTATAACCACCATGTATAAGAATTGATTTAAAGTATTGAAAATTATAAATCTAAAATAAGAAGCATTGAAAGTATTCATAAAAATAAAGATATTTTATTTTTAGATAGAGAAAGGTTGATGTGGCCACTTCAAGCCACATTTAGTCATACTCTTTAATGGATTCTTTAGGTCCTTTATATATATATATATATATATTGCAAACTAGAATGGTATGGAGCCACATCCATTTTAAACTTGTACTGATTTTATAAAAGCATTTGTTAACTCCTTCCACCTCTAGATCTTGGTATTATTCGGACACATGTATCAACTCAACGTTGTGTCGTTTAATCTCTCATAAAAAAATGGATAAAAACTTTCTCGTAATGGGCTACCTCGACCATTTTATTACAATACACTTATAGATGCTTTATAGGACATTTTGTGCCACTATGTTTGATAAATTCATGAACCTTAAACTTTTTGGGTATCATAATATCAAGCATAATGTACATTTTAGCTACCTTTATTAGGTTATAAAGGTATACATCTTCTATTTTTAAAGTAATTTTTTCATTGTAGATAATTTCTCAAAGTCAAGCTCTTCTTCCATCTTAACCCTCTAGTTATATCCAATGAGAGGTCAATGGTCCGAGCAATATGGGCTTATAGTGTTTATGGTACATTTATGAATGAAAAACACATTATTAATTAGGATTCTAGGAAAGTGTTTGATACCCTCTAGAGGGGAACAAATGGCCCTAATAACATTTATGGTATTGGTTGGAAAATAAGGTGAAGTGATATTTATATCTAAGTTTGTCCCTGGTTAGAGGTCTCTTCCCGTGATGGTATAGCTTACATAGTACTCGCTCTAACAAGCTAGTAAGCATAATGACCTCTCCTTTTAGACTCTTTATCTCCATATAATTTCTTTATTCCAGTTGTGATCTCTCTTTCTTTTCTATTTGTCTATGTCTGGATCTAGGACAAAATTGAACTTTTATAAGGGGACATATATTTCTTCCTCTCAAGCTTAAGGCTTATTTGATATACATATGTATAAGAAAAATATATAAATGAACACAAAAGATTGGATTAAGCATGCACATTTGTTATTGTTTGATTTTACTATTCTATCGAGAGTAAAAGGATGAACTAAGTCATTTTTCTTAAAACATTCTCATCAGGGACACCAAATTCACAAGAATTTTGGTCAATTCAAGAAAAATTTGTTAACGGTAGGAAACAAATTCTCACCAAAGATTTATGTTATAAGAATTTATTTAAACAATATTTAAACTCAAACTAGTTGTGTAACTCATGCTCCGCTGCGAGTTGGTTAAATTTTTTTTTTTTTAGCATAAGAAAATAGGGTTCATTCATTGTAAGTACGTCATAAAGAAGAGGGAAAACATCTGCACCGCGATTCAAAAACCTGATCAAGCTAAATATGTTAAATATGTTGTATTAATTTTAATAAAATGATTAAAAAAAGGCAATAATAGTAAAAATAAAAAAAGGACAATAATGTGAGGACATCTTTTTTTTTTAAAAAAAAAAAACAACATAACTTGGTTTTGTGGTAGCTTTTATGGTTGTAGTTTGAAAAAATCTATTTTATAAAACATACTTTTAGTTGAGGTTGGTTTGATAAAATATATGTTTGGTTAAAACTGTGGTTGAAATTGAGGTTGAAAATAAAATAGTTTATTTTGTTTGGTTAAAAATGCTTTTCAAATTGAGGTACAAAATGACTAAAAAAAATATATTAATATTGATGGTTTTTTAATTAAAATATTGTAGATTTAACTACTACACATTATGAAAATAAAAAATACTTAATACAAAATATTTTTTATTGCTCCATTATGATATCTGCAATTCCATCACGTCCGAAATCCATCTGACCAGGCCTCGAGGTACCATGGCTTCCTGAGCGTACAACAACATCGGGCAAAATATCATCAGGAACAAAATTGAAATTTCGATTAAATTCTGTAAATGCTATGTTATCATGTGATATTCTTCTAATATAATTATGTAGTGTCATTGATGCCACTACAATTTCAACGTATGTTTTGTATGGATAAGCAGTCATGTTTTGTAAAATCCTCCACTTTTGTTTCTATACTCTAAAAGAACGTTCTATCACATTACGTATTGATGAGTATGCACGATTAAAATCTTCTTGTCGATTTTTTAGTTGTCCACGACGTCTAAAATTACATAAGAATGAAGATAAAAAAAAATAGTAATAAATAAGCTAAGTGCATATATATATATATATATAAGAAATTCTATTTCTATCAAACCTAAAAAATTACAGATTTACTAAAAAAAATCAATTATACCATTTTTATAGTATTTGTATAATAGTAATAATAATTAATTTATATATGATGATGCTCTAGGAGAGTGAAAATAATTAATTCAAAATGGTTGTTTGCCTTGGTCACAGGCTCCAATACTTCCACGTTATCTTAAGCAGTACGAAAAGCTTAATTTTCCAAATTTTATTCAACCACAGGTGCAGCCACGATTATTGATGGGCCCCATCATAATAAAAGCCGATTGTAGCATAACCAAACATATAAAAACTATGGCTTACTTTAACCTCAGACACAGTCGCACTACCAAACGACACCTAAACAAGTTAAACACTGAAGGATGTGATTGTAATGGAAAAAAAAAATAAATTAAAACAAAACAGGTTAGGTATGCTCTTG
>Ga0325414_1000674_pt1 | contig 29434 bp, 14 predicted proteins | sample PopdelMetagenome_8_FD_206183 | JGI IMG/M metagenome (GOLD analysis project Ga0325414, IMG submission 206183) | Populus deltoides microbial communities from Bellville, Georgia, United States - Leaf-PdKOR-R3 | ecosystem: Host-associated > Plants > Phyllosphere > Phylloplane/Leaf | place: USA... | reverse complement strand
TAGACTAGAAACATAAATAAATAAATTTTTATACTAAAATTAAAATTTAACAAATTATAGGGATTGAAAAGAAAAAAAAAGATTAATAGATAGACTAGAAACATACTTTTTTCACACAATTTTAAGCTTATTCATGAAATTTCTCATTGTTTTACATTTTGATTCTTTTTTGTCAAATTTTTTATTTTCTCAACAGATTTTTTTTTTTTAAAAAATGATCATTAATTTAACCATAAAAAGCTACAACCAAAGATAAAATTAAAAATAAAAACTATGATATTGTGAATTGCTACAATAATTTACTTAGATGTTTTAGCATATATTATAATTATAATGTAACATCCAATTTTCATTTTAAATGAAAATTATTTGTTTCTGTCTATCCCCATTAACAAGGCAATTAGATGTCAAATAACAATTGATTATAATTGAGTGAATTTTAAAAACACAAAATAATTATTAATTAAAGCAATTTTGAATAAGTGAAACAAATACATAGACAAAATAGAAAGATTTCATGGTGCTCAGTGATAATCCATAGATACTTGCAACATTTATTTCTCCATCAGAATGTGAACTGTGATCAATAGATCTGATAAACAATTCTAAGTTAGGTGTTTTTGGGGATATGCTTTTAATTTATTTAAATAACAATAATAATGGTTTTCTCCATCAGAATTCAGAGCCACCCTATTGCTTTCCTATTTCCACTCCTATCAAGCATAACCCTCTGTAGATGTTCTACTCTTACTCCTCATTCTGATGGAACCTGTAAGGGAACGTGAAAGAGAGCTGTATAACTTTTTTTTTTTTGGGGGGGTGTTAATAATATAGAGAAATATACCTTTCAAATTAACAACACGAGTGCAGTTAATGTCAACAAAGTCAATCATAGCAACTCTATCCCTTTTGATATTGCTAGATTCTGTCTGCCACGCCTGTAACAATACTTGTATTTTGCCTGATTGAAAGGTGTACCCTGTCAACAATTTTTTTATGAAAATCTCCTCCTCATGATTCCATTATATGATGCAAATTGAAGAAAATGATTCAGACACCTTTGATTTGGTTCCCTCGAAAGCCACCCTGTCAACAATTTTTTTATGAAAATCTCCTCCTCATGATTCCATTATATGATGCAAATTGAAGAAAATGATTCAGACACCTTTGATTTGGTTCCCTCGAAAGCCATCTTCATCTCTCCTTGGCAAAATGCTGCTTCCTCCACCTTTGCTGTTCTTCCCGGGATCTGGACATAAGATATAAATTAAACAAGGAAGATCCTTACGAGAAGTTTAAACAAAGGCATGGCTTTCTTAGTATCAGTGCCACTCACAAATTGGTTGGTTATTGCCGTGGCATAGATCACCAATCCTGATATGATTTGCAGGCCACATGGCCGTGCTGATTAGAAAATCCTGACCTGCTAATTTATGTTGGATATTCTGCATGTGCCAGAGAGTTGTTAATGACACCCACATGCAGGGAGGACATGGCTCCACCCTCAACTTCAATTTTGTTCCAACCCTGATAATGAATAACAAGCATGAACCAGCCACCTACTTACTCTACTGGATCATTTTAAGAAAAACTATGAGAGAAGATATATATTGACCATGGTTGGATGAACACTTGTAACATTCTAACCTCTTCTTCTTCTTCTTTTTATTTTTTGAGAAATTACATTCTATGCTTTAATATGCCCACCAGTTTCTCAAATTGCTCAAGATACACTAGCAATCTTTCTTCTACCTCACCCTCCAGGAAAACAAAATAAGAACTAATCAGCAGTGATATAAATTAACTAATTGGTTAGTGAAAAACAAATGCTGTCACTTGCAATACTGCAATAGTGTGCAAATCATCTAGCACATTGATGTGCCCCTGTTTTCATTTTCATTTCTATTGAGACAATCAAAGCTCTCTATGAAGAATTGTTCAAGAAACAAAAACATACACAAAAGAATTTAATACAAAAATAAAAATAAAATTGCAAATTACCTGTCAACTGTCTAATAAACCACATGAGAGCATTTTCAAGTTGATTCTGCCAGTTCCAATTTCCAGCACCTGCTAATAAGAGAAATATTAGGTGTAGAAAGGTAGAGACTGGAAACTTTGAGGCGATACAAACGCACCTCCCGCCAACTAATTAATCAAGTAAGAACATTTTCAATAAATTCCAGTGGCATGTTGTACTACAAGCACCTGCTAATAAGAGAAATATTAGGAGTAGAAAGGTCAAGAATGAAACTTTTGAGGCCTTGGTTATTAAAGAAAACATGAGACAAGAAAACACTAGCACAAATAAAGAATGGACTTGCACAGCACCTACATTCAAGTTGGCATTGCTAAAAGCCTCAAACATTAAGACCAACGCCCCCAATCTCTAAAAGGCACCACATTCCACATGTCAAGGCATAGTTTAAGAGCTTCTCTTAAAGGATATTTATTATGTGACTACCATTATATCTGAGTGTGACCAATGTCTTTCACCTGAAAAGGCAGAAACTAGTTGATTATATAGGCAATAAAAATGAAAAAGAAAAGGTACTGAATTGTTCAAGAGTAAAAGACAAACCAATAATGAGTAGCACAACTGATAGATAATGGAGGTTCAGTCCAGCCTCTTCTGCTCTCCATAAAGCGGCTTAAATCTTTGTTTCCCAACCCAATTACATTGCTACTCCACTAGATTTTTGCATCATTTCCTTCTGTTGTGCCTCAAGGACTTCAAATTCTTCATGGCAGTTATCAAACCCTCATCTGTGCTTCCATTAAAATTCCAGGATATCATTCCCCTCTCCAGCAAATCCTTCAAAAGAATTCCACTCTTTACGAGACTAACCCCATTGGTGGAAATAGCATCAATGAGAGTGCAATAGGTGGTGGTGTTGGGCCAAAGGCCCCTTTCTTTCATCTCTTCATACAGTTTAAATGCAGCCAAAGCATCACCATCAGCACAAAGGCCTGATATGAGAACATTGTATGCAACAACATCGAGTTTCACCCCATAAAGCGCCATTTTACCCCTCAACTTTAAAGCCTCAGACAGTTTAGCTTTCTTGCAGAGCATGTGCATTAGAGTTGTAAAAGTAGCGACAGTTGGAACGAGCCGCTTCTGAAGCATGCAATCAAGAACCAGCATGGCTTCTTCAACCTTCCCACACTGGGCAAGCCCTCTTACCATAGCACTCTCAGCAACATCACAGGAACTGACACCAATTGCTTCCATTTCATCTTTTAGCCTGAATGCTCCTTGTATATCCCCCATTCTACACATACCATTAATTAATGAAATATACTGTGTGCTTGTAGGAGTAATACCCCTCTCCAACATGTCATGCAAAAGAAGATGAGATTCTTGGAGAGCAGAGGCTCTGTTGAGTCCAGTAAAGATGGCATTGTAAGTATTTACATCAGGAATAATTCCAAGTAAATTCATAATATTCAACAGATCAAATGCCTTTCCCATTTTATCAGTTTCACATGAATTCATGATGAGCATGTTAAGTGTAAGTTGATCAACTAAAGTATCTTCCATGATAATCTTCTTTAACATTTTAAAACCAACGTCCAGCATACCAGACTTGCAAAGCCCAAGAATGATAGAATGGCAAGTTAGTTTATCAGGTGAAATACCCATCCTTGTCATGATATTGTAGAATTTAGAGCATTTCAACAAATCCTTTTTCTTTGAATACCCATGCAAGAGAATATTATATGTAGCCAAGCTAGGGGTCAGACTACCACTCTGCATCTTTATGAAGAGCTTTTCAACCTTTTCCATTTTCCCCATCCTTGAGTATCCATCTAGTACTGCATTAATTGCAATAGTATCTGGGTTTATGCCTTTGTGCTCCATCTCTTCATAAATATATGAAGCAGCATTTGATTGACCAACCTTGAACAAACCATCAAACAAGCTAGTGTACATGACCTTATTTGGGGACAGAGTTCCTCTTGCCAGTGCTTTTTCAAAGAAAAGAAGAGCAGGCACCATTTTGCCTTTCCTACTTAACCCAGCAAGAATGATAGCATATGTGTGACTATCAGGCAGAACATTAAATTGGACCATTTCATCAAAAAGGGCCACTGCATCTGACAACTTCCCCCGTTTACATGTCTCAGTGAGAATTGTATTGTAGATATTAGTGTCAACAGCAGCAGGAATATGGTGAAGTTTATACAGTAATTTCTTTGCCTCCCTCAAATTTCCACCCTTGCATAGCCCTTTAAGCAGACTACCATATGTGAAATGACTAGGGCAATGGCCTAATTTAATCATCTCATCAAACATTGAGAATGCTTTCAGGGCATCACCCAAAATTCCATATCCATTTATAATACAATCAAAAGTAATGGAGTTAGGGGCAAGATCAATTGTGCTCATATGACGCATAAAATCCTCTGCCTCTGCTACCCTTCCAGCTCTACAAAGAGAAGAAATCAGCACATTACAGATGAAATAGTCCACATCATGGCCAGTGCGAGTCATTGTTGCATAGTTCCTGAATGCTTCTGTGATATCACCCTTTTTGCAGGAATTGTAAATTAAAGTAGCGTATATGACATAGTTTGGTGCAAGTCCAGCTTTAAACATTTTACATATCACTTCCTTTGCATTTTTAATTTTTCCTGCTTTGCAAAATCCATTTATGAGCACAGAAAATGTAATAATATCTGGACTTGCACCATCCTTGAACATCATATCAAGCAATTGCAAAGACTCATCAAGCAATCCATGTTTGCATAACCCATCAATCATGGCTGTGTATGCTCTGTAGCCAACAACCATCCCACTCATTCTTATTCTCTCCATAAGGCTTTTGGCTACGTCAAATTTCGCAAGCTTGGACAACCCCCTTAAAATAGCCCCGTAATTAACTTCATCAGGCCTTAGTCCCTTTGCTTCCATCACATCCAAAAGCCTCAAAGCTTGTTCAAAATTACCACAATCACAATGCCCATCAATCAAAATATTGTAAGTAACACGGTTTGGTGAAAGGTTAAGCATCAACATCTCATTAAAAACTCGAGTAGCACCTCCAATCTTTCCTTCTTTCATAAGTCCATTAATTAGAGTATTATAAGTGAATTCATTAGGAGCTATCATCCTCTTTCTCATCTTTTTCAACAGTAAATACCCTTTTGCACTTCTGTTGTTTTTACACAAATCATCAATGAGCATATTATATGTGCAGACATCTGCTTCAATACCCTTAGATTCCATTCTATCAATCAAATCAGAGGCTGCTTTATATCGCCCCTTCTTGCAACACCAATTAAGAATAGTATTATAAGTAACTATAGTTGGAACATAACCACTCCCTTCCATCTTTCTTAAAAGATAACCAGCTTCCTTAAGCTTCCCTTCGACACACAAAACATTAATCAATATATTAAAAGTAGCAATATTTGGACAAATCCTCCTAGCTAGCATTTCCATAAAAAAAGACCAAACCGACCCAACCCTCCGTTCCTTTACCACTGAACTAAGCAGCATATTACATGTATAAACAGAAGGGTTAAACCTTCTAGAACCCATCAAATAAAAAGTCTCTAAAGCATCAATAACCATTCCTTCTCTCAAATAAACCCTAATCAAAAGGTCAAAAACTGAAGGGTTGGACTTGCAAAGTGGATAAGTGTTCATTAAAGCATCAAAAACAGATTTTGAACCAACACCCAATTTAGAAAGATGCCTTAAAATTGACTTAGCAGCTTCATACATTCTAGCTCTCACAAGTATATGAGTAGAGATGGAGAGTATATGAGTAAGGTGATTGAGTTCCAAACCAGGTTGCTTAATGACCCAGTTGAGGAATTTCAAAGTTAGCCTTCCATGGACTGGCCTCAGTGAAGCTGACCTGTATTCCATGTGGTTTAGTGAGTCCCAGCGGTCTAGAGTCAGCATTATGTATATGCTCTTTTCCATTTCTGCTGTTCCAAAAATTCTAACTTTGAATGAGAAAATGTTTCAAAAATACAAACTTTGAACGAGAAAACACCACCACCACCACACAAACACACAGAAAGAGAAGAAGGGAGAGAGGAAAGGAGGGTACCTGGGGATTGTTGGTGGGTGAAAGCAGAGTTTTTGTGATCATATGTGAAACTTTGTTTGGTATAATCAGAGAAGGCTATGTGGGAAAAGGGTCTAAATCTTGATAACTGAAGTGGGATTTTAGAGATTGTATTGGCCGTTGAAGAAGATATAAAACGGGGCATCATCGTTTGCAGAACAAGGCTCTGTTTCTGTTTCAACTCGACTCAATATTGAAAGGTAGAACTATCTAAAGCAAATTATTTACATATTAGTTCTTTAGTTTATCTAAATTAATAACTTAGTCCTTGTAGTTTCAAGAACAACATATTTAATCCTAATGTCTTAAGATTTGCTAATAATCAATAGTTGTGTCTTATTTCCCAATTATTATTTCAATAGTTGGGTTCACTGTAATTTTTTTATTTTATTTTTTAAAATAAAATTTTTAACATAAAATATTAATTTGATTAAAATAATTGATGAATAAATGAGAAATTAATCTTAAGTGATTTTGGGGTAGGGATCACTTTTTACAGTTAAATTTTTTAATTCTGCAATATAAACTTTTTAACATAAAATATTAATTTAATTAAAATAATTGATGAATAAATAAAAAATTGATCTCGAGTGATTTTGGTTGGCATGATTTTAATAAACTCAAAAACCCTATAAAACTTTTATTCCATATGAGAAATAAACAAACTTAATGGGAAGTGAGAAGTTAAAATTGAATACAAAAGATATTCAAGTTTTTAAAGATGAGATGTCATAAGTAAATTGAGTTTTGAGCTTAATCTCACACGTACTGCTTAAGTCTAGGTTTGAGTTTGGGTTTGATGTAAAACAATTTTTTATTCTACAAAAGATTATCTATTTTTTGTTAGCATAATTTGAGTTTGGGTATGATCCATGAAAAATTATTTTTTTACTAACCTATTATTTTGTCACGGATAAAGTATGATAAGCTTCATTGTTTTTTCTAGAATTGTTTCTTCATAATGTGGTCAATTTTTTCAGCCTAATCAATGTAATAGTTAACTATGAAATTTATTTCAATTTTATGGCAAGTAATTAAGCTGATAATAACAGGAATTACCAGAATTAACTCTATTAGTTTTGACTCCAAATCCACTATAAAAGGCTGAATGAATAGTTTTTTTGCATAGTATTTTTATATAGATTCCACAACTTTTCTTCACCTCTGTTTTAGCATATCCCTCCTATTTTAAACAAAATTTTCATCTTTGTCTTCCTCTTAATCTAGAACTTATTTGCAATTCTTATAGAGAGACATTTGAGCTTTATTTCTCTTGTTCATAAATATTATTTGAAAGTACATCTAAATAAGAAAGTGGTGTTGAGATCTTGGTGGGCTTGTGTATACATCTCTTTTGCACCAAGTCATGAGCAATAAAACCTTAAAAATAAAAGATTAATATCCTTAACAACATCAAAGTTTCATTATATTAAAAAGCGTTTCAATAAGTAAATATTCTACTTTATTTTAGTTTAAACACATATGTTATATGATTGGTATGCATGCTAAGAATGTGTTTTAATTTCTTATGCAACTTTAGATATATGTTCAAGTATATATACTAGAATCTTTATATGTTTTTAGTTTTGATTGCAAGTTTATCATGATATATAAAATTTACAAGCTTTTATCTAAACTTGTATGATCTCCAGTTTATATATGAACATATAATTTGATTCATATACTCTTGTATTGATAAACTAAACTATTCATGCTCAATAGTAGTAATTTGGACAACAATCTTAAAGCTTTAACTTACTTGAAATTTGTTTAGTTTATAATTCTTTATGAATATTTTATTAATTATGAAGGAGGATTTTAACCACTTTAATTGTAATTTTAATTTTAACTTTTAAACTTGTTGTCATATTCATGCAATTTGTATGGATATTTTTTTTATTTGATACATATATATCTTTTGAAATAAAACATTTACGTCTATTTTTAAATCTACTTTCTAATCTTTGTTTAATTCATAAAAGTAATTTTGTTATCTTAAATAACATGTTCATGTTGATTATGTAACTTATTTATACAATTGTATACTGATATAATGCATGTTAAAATTAGGACCAAAAAACACCCAAGCTCTTAAAGGAGAGAGGTCCTAAGTAAAGTGAGCTTTGAATTTAAACACACATGCGCGCTCAGCTCTCAACTCTGGATTTGGGCTTGCCGTGAAATATTTTTAAACTAAAAAAGGTTTTTTTTTAATTTTTTTACCAAATTAATTCGGGCTTGGGTCTCCATGCAGAATTATTTTTTGTTAACCCATTGTTTTATAAAGTTCATGAATAAGTTTGATCAACTTCATCAGTTTTTTTAAAATTGTTTCTTTATAACATAGACAATTTTTTTAGCCTAAAAAATGTAAGATTTAAATCCAAAATTGTCAGGTCTATTTTATTTTTATAAGGGGTAGTTAAAGTTGATAATGGAAGGAATTACCCTAATTAATTTTTTATCAATTTTGTTTCTAAAATCTACTACAAAAAAAGAGGGGTTAAGGAAGAGTTGTTTATGTAATTTTTTTTTTACAAATTTTATTACTCTTATTCACCTATGTTTTTGCTTTATATTTTAGCATATACTTTCCTATTTTAAACTCAATTTCCTTCTTCAGTTTTTTTTTCTCAATCTAGAGCTTAAGTTTAGTTATCGTAGAGAGACATTATGAAATAATTGGTGAAGTCCCATAATAATAATATAAAAAACAATTTGTTGTGAAGGGGAAAAGAATTGTTAAGAAATTCAGTGGTAAATATTTTATCTATAATAAGAAAAATCATAAGTGTGAGGTTTGTATAGAATTAAAATTCACAAAACCTTCTTTTTAAACAATTAAAAGAAGTAGTGAACCTCTAAATTTAATTCACTCAGATATCAGTAATTTAAATTTTATACATATTAGAAGTAGAAAAAAACATTATATTACTTTTATATATGATTACAAAAGTATTGTTATACCTATTTATTTAGAAGCAAAGATAAGACTTTTGAATAGTTTAAACATTACAACAATAAAATTAAAATGAACCCAATAAAAAAATAAAGGCAATAAGAAGTGACGGAGAATATGAAGCACTTTTTAGTGAATTTTATTCTCAAAATGGTATTATTCACCAAACTACTACTTTTTGTTCATCTCAATAAAACAACATTGTGAATTATAAAAACCGGACTTTAAACAATAAATGTCATCTTGATAAGTTTAGGAGCACCTAAGGACTTCTCAATTCTAACAGCCAATTATATAAGAAAAGACATCCATATGAATTATGGAAGTATAGAGGACCTTTCTATAAATACTTTAGAGTGTGCAAGTGTCTTGCAAATGTGGCAGTACTTGATATAAAAAAGGTCAAGATATGACCTCAAATTATATACTAGGTTTTTATTGGATATGGTTACAATAGTAGTGTATATTTTTCTTTTGCATAAGTTAAATTTTGAGGACATTCATCCTAATGCTATAATAGAATCAAAGAATGCTATATTTTTAGAAGATGTGTTTTCATTTGAGAAAGCACAAGAAAATTATTCATTTAATAAAACGATTAAAGCTAGCTCATATAGTTATCATCATTTAGAGGATGATGAAGTTGATCCTAAAAGAAGTAAAAGGGAAAACATAACTAAAATATTTGGTCTTGATTTTCTAACATATTTGTTAGAGAATGGACCTTGGAATTCTTAAAGGCAATGTCTTGTCCTAAAGCTTCTTATTAAAATAAGACATTCAATAGTATAATTGAATCCATAATAAGTAATCATACATGAAAACTAGTGACACTTCCACCCAAAACTAAATCTTTAGGATACAAATGTTAACTATTGACAAATACAAAGCAAGACTTGTTAAAAGATTCAAAGAACAAGAAGGCGTGAATTATTTTGAGACATAGTCACTTGTTTTAAGAATAACTTCTATGTGAGTGATTATAGTCTTTGCAACTATTAACAAACTTAAAATGTATCAAATAGATGTAAAAATAACTTTCTTAAATGCTGACTTTAACAATGAGGTTTATATAAAACACCCTGAAGGGTTCATGATTAAAGGGAAAGAAAATAAAGTTTGTAAGCTTGTCAGGCCATTATATGATTTAAAACAAACACTTAATATTGGTATGAAAATTTTGACAAAGTTATGTTGTTAAACGAGTTTAAAATCAATGAAGTTGATGTATGTATTTATGTAAAACACAAAGATAAAGATTATGTTATTGTATGTCTATTTAAACAATATGTTTATTTTGGACAATAATGAGTACATGATTAAGTGTACTAAGAAAATGTTAACTAACAAGTGTAACAATTGGCACGACATTAGGATCTCCTAAATTAATAGGAAACTTGGAAAAAATAAAGTCGCCATCTAAAAGTTAAAGGAAACCAAGAATTCAAAATTATGCACTATTTTTAGAGATTCATATAAGGGATTGGTTATGCTTAAGGGAAGATAGACATCACTCTTACTACCCTCCAAACAAAATGTTACCATAGCTATGTGTTTTCTCCTAAATTTATTTCATGCATGCCATTATCTGTTTAAATTATTTCTTAAGCTTATTTACAATTTATTTTAATTTATTTATAATGATTTGTGAAAAATTTGACATCGGTCTCTAAAAATAAAAGTCTTATCGATTAGGTCATTCGTCAAAATTTTGATGTCCGTCCATAAAAATGGGAGACTTGTTGTCTTCGCCATTCATGAAAAATCAAACGTCCATCCTTAAAAAATAGGAGACTCCTCAATTAGAACATTAAAAAAAAAAATTGATGTTTGTCCTAAAAAACAAGAGACTTATCGACTTGGCCATTCATGGAAAACTATACGTTTATCCCTAAAAATAGAAGACTTGTCAACTTAACCATTCATGAAAAATTGAACATTCATTTCCAAAACTAGGAAAGTCATCAATTAGGCCATTCAAAAAATTCAGTATCCATCCGTAAAAATAGATGACTCGTCGACTTAGCTATTCATGAAAAATTGAATATCCATCTCTAAAATTAGGATACTCATCAATTAAACCATTCAAATAATTCAATGTCCATCTCTAAAACTATGAGACTCATCAATTAGGCCATCCAAAAAATTCAATGTTCATCCCTAAAAGTAGGACACATTGACTTGGCCATTTAAGAAAAGTTTAAATGTCCATTCTTAAAAATATGACACTCATTGAATTGATCATTTCTAAAAAGGGCAATGAATTTGAATGGATGGTAAAAATAAGGTTTTGGCTCCACTTTTTGAAAATATCCAAAATAAACCCTATGGGTGCCACTTATACTCATTGGTCTTATATAGAATCACGTTGACCCAACTCGGGTATACTTGCAAGAACAAGGGATAATATGTCATAACACACAAAAGTTATCAAAAACATATTTACAAATAAAGACAACAAAAAGAACATGTTTTTTTTTAAATCATATGTTATCACTTCAAGAGTGACCCCATTGATAGGATAACAAATTATTGTATGATGAAAAAATAAATTTAGAGGGTATTGTTATCTGATTCATGTTAATGTTTAACAAAATAAAACTGTAATTTATCAAAATAGCATGCAATTATTTTTTATATTTTTATGTTTTGTTTTTTTATATATTTTATATGAAAATGCTCCTACCATATTTAAAAAAAAAAACACATTAAACACATTCACAATGCATATTTATACATGAAACACATTATATTGAAAAATTAAACACAACAAAATCAAACATGTACACACAAATCACATCCATGCACAAAATTATCGGCACATATACACAATATTAAACAAGTAAAATCATAAAAAAAAAAAATCTAATATTCAACAACATGTTAAAATTATTCAAAAGTTAATTTAGGGTTCGATATTGACCTTTCAGAATGGATGGAGTCGATCAAAGCAACTGGACTCAGGAAAAGAACTTTCTGGAATAGAGAGGGTAATATTGGTGCTTAGACCCACTCACCACCATTGATGGGTCACATAACCTAGTATATCAGAAATTCTGCCCTTCCAACATCCTTTCTATATTGACAATGTTGACTATTGCCACTTAAAGAAAGAGAACAAGCCATAAGAATTTCATCAGTTTATCCATTTTCTTCTCTTTATCATGACTTTTTCTTTCTCCTTTTTAGGTGGATACTATTGTTGTTATAGGGGTTGACATCGATGGTTGTGGTGGTCTATGTTGTCATGGACAACATTGAGTGTTAAAAAAAGGGGCAAGACCTTGAGGTAGAGAATGATGAGAGTGGATAACATGAATTTTGAGGAGATGGTGATACAAACCAAGTCAGGTTCGAATCTAGCCTTAAAATGTCTACTGACTAGTTTTGCAAGATCATGTATATCTCTCAAACTGTACATTAGAACGAGCTGATATTTACAAGGAGATACTATATACATAAAAATATGTTCAAGTCAAATGAAGTTCAGGAACATATTATTTCTGACTAGTTTATATGGGGTGCTAATAGAACATTAAAACCAATTATATAAAATTTGAGAGTTTTATGAATTTATTTGACCCAAACTCCCTTATGATATAAATTTGACTTTTTACGACAAGTTTAATCTCAACCTTGGTTGCTATAGCAAACAATCTCCAAATGACCTCGAATATTATACTGGGTGCTATTAGGACTCCTAGAACCAGTATATAAAATTTAGGAATTGTTTGAATTGTTTTGGTCTAAATTCTCCCTATTAGAACTCCTAGAACCAGTATATAAAATTTAAGAATTGTTTGAATTTTTCTGGTCTAAATTCTCCCTTGTTTATGTATGTGGAAGATTTGACAAAAGTGATTTTTGGACATTTTTTTTCTTCTTTTTTTTTTGACCTTTTATTCTACGGATATATTCTGAGACAACAAAAAACTAAAATAATATTTTTTTAAGGAGCCATAGGTGCAAACTACTAAGCTCTAGACATGAAATAATTGAAACCAAATCAAAGACAACTAAAGCTAAGGAAGCCGAAACTAACAAGAAGAAAAAAAAATATAACCTGATTTTCAGAGCATAACATTTTGATCACATGGTCAAGCAACCCCTAACGAAGTAAATAACGACCTAGAAAGCTGAAAATCAAGGTTGAACTTTGACCTAGATGTAACCATATACCCAAGATCCAAAAATATTGGAAAAAAACTTGGACCCAGAGATAACTGTGTATCTAATAACATTTAGTGTTGAATGACACCACAAATAATCTTCAATAAGTCAGTGTACGATATTTGTCTCTACAATGAAAGGTTGTTTTGCCACAATTAAAGAAACAAAAGGAAAACTCACGTTTATTCTCCAACTTGCTCTTGAGATTTACAACTTAAAAAAATATAATATAATCTCACCTAACTAACCCTAATAGACCATGTTTGGATTGTAAGTTAATGGGTCTAAACTAGTAATCAACTAATATAAATTCAATAATAAAATAAATCACTAAAAAATATCTAATAGGTCAGAACAAATTCAAATTAAAAATAATCTTTGCCTTCAACGATGCTCGACTACCAACTGACCGAGTTTTGCAACTAGTCAAATCTTTTTATTCTTAGCAAAAGAAGCTGGTAAGATCTTAGACTTGTATAACAAATTGATAGCAAATAAGCTACCAACATGGGGTCATTAAATGGAAAAAAATAAAAATAAATTCAGACTTGCACTTGCCCGCATAAACCAAAATCCAATCAAGAAAGACATGAAACTTCTAGATAGGAAATCGATAAAAGGTAATTTTCCATCAAGATTATAATAGATAGCGGGAATATTAGCAAGTATCAACTAACGAAACTCTATATAAACAATGGAACGAGAGATTCATCCATCAATATTTTGTATGCGAGAATATGCCCTGACATGGCAAGTTACCCAAAAAATTATCTATTTCCCAGCTGAACTTCACTTGCTGTGCTAATGCAATTTTGATGCGCGACTCCTGGCTTTATATTATTCTAATCCTTAACCACTTTTAGTCAATCCTCCTCTGTCTGCGTGCAAATCAAATCAGGAACAAATCGTCAGTGATAATAAGATACTAAAATACATGAACAGATATCCAAAATTGGTCCCAAAAAAATTATTTCGTGGAAACAAGAACAAATGTAAAAAAAAAAAAAAAAAATGGGAAAAAGAAAGGTGACTGACATGTACATCATCTCTTAAGACAAATTGTTGAGAATCCCAGGCCGCCAATGTGTTCAACTAGGTTAGCCAAAGCCAAAGCCTTCACTGGCTTCATGAATGGCAAGCAGCAAGCGTTCTTGAAGCTGTTCCCTGGAGGTATACTCAGGAAGGTCTAGCTGATTGAAGCTGGAAACAAAAAAGAGCATACAGAAACAGAATTTCCAATATCAGCATCAAGTTTTGGGCTTTAAAATAACCATAACAGCATCGGGTATCATGTATTCTAAACTAACCATGTGTGAGCTGAAGGCAAACGCTCGGGAGCACCATATGCTTTGTGAATCTGAAACTTCTGAGGCCCAGAGATACCCTGCAAAGCCTTGAAACCCTCCAATGGAACCTGAAAACCCACAAGTTAGTTTTTACTAAATTCCAAATAAGTTTTACATGGTTAAACTGCTAAAACACTATAACCATGCCTACGCCTAGAGACCACCTCAACAATATCATGCAAAATATACAATGAAGTAACCAATTTTGTATCAGTTAGAATACATATGAAATATATTTATAGAATAGCCAACTATACAGTACAACCAATCACCTTTGATGTTCCAGTTACAAACTGCAGCAGTCTGGCCATGTCTTCCTTGTTAAAACCTTTGACAACCTCCCAAAACCATTGAATGACGCTAGATGCTGAGGTATAGCCGGTATACTCAGTGTTGGCCTTCAAATCATCCACTGCAACATCCATGCTATTGTTCAGGAATTGCAAAGAAAAACAAACCACAAATTGAACGAGATAAAAAGAAAGCCAACTCACAATCAATTTCAGGAAGTCCACTGATTAGTAGCTCAAGCTCTTTATCATTAAAAATGGAAATAAGTTCCCTTGGGACCAATTCATTGAAACCTTCGAGGAATGAAGTGATTTGAGGACGAATAGCATTTGTCAGGATATGATCAGCAACAAGGTCTACATACTCATGCTTTGTTTCTTCAGTAACCCTTATGTTTCTTCCTCCAGGTTTAAGCTCGTAATCAGTAACCTTTTCAACCACAACAGCACTAATAAATGCAAGCTTGGGAGCCAGATAAAACTTGGAAGACAATGTTCATGCCCCGGAAGAGGAAAACCCCGTCCATAATAAAAAGACTACTAACAATAATACATGGTATCAAAATGCTTGGAGTACCTGAGTTTTCTCATAAAGGATGTGCTTCTCCTCGTCAGCATCCATACTAAATGTCAAGTCAGGTATATAACTCACATCATTCTGAAACAGACAAGATACAGAAGAAGTTAAACTGTCATTCGCTGGAGGAAAAACTTGCTACATAGCAACATGTGGGTAAAAGCACAAATGAATTCAGAAGAGGGGGCATGACTGATTAAATTCACTAACCTCCAGCATCCACTTCAAATTCTTGTAATAATCAGGATCAACAGCCTCTATGTCATGGTAAGTCACCTTTACACCTAGAATGTGCTTGTAGAAAGACCGAGTAAAGTAAACATCCAAAAGCTGCCCATCAAACAATGCCTTGGCAACCTACACAGAAGCTCACAAGCAATAAATTCAGAAAACAGCCTATTTCAACAACAGTAGTAAAATCTAGTTCAGAAAAACCAAGTTCTGAAGCATTACCACACGGCCCACAAACTTGAAGTAAGACAAATGTTCTGTCTGGTAGACAGAATTAGGGTTTGGCTGAAAAGTCACATTATTCCCCACAGTTGTGAAAAGCAATGCTCCCTTGTCAAATACAACTCTCGACAGCAGTTGATACCATTCTCTTGTCAAACCCCCAGCATCAATACCCTCTTCACCTTGGAACTGCACATTCAATCTTCCCCTGAGATCCTGAGTAGGTCGCATCCTCAATTGATTGTATGAATCCTCCAAAACATATGCCCGCCGAACACTTATCCGCAGAGGGCCAGAGAGGTGTTGCTCATGCTGTTGCCTTATTCTGGAGCGGAAATATGCTCTCTTGTTATCAAAATCAATAAGTCTGGGAGCCTTCAGCATCATAGAAAGTGATTTCTCCAACAAGCCCGGATTCTGTCTGATAAAAGTATTCAAAAGCCGGCGGTGCTTTTCTGCAAATCTGGAAAATGTGACAGCACCATCAAGTTTTCTCTGAGAATCCCCCATGTATGCTGTGGTTGAGGAAGAACTCCCAGAAGACTCTTTGACTTCTCTTGCAGTTATGCTCATGTGATCTTGTTGCACAATGGATTGGTTTGCCTGTAGCTTTTCACACAAAACAAAGAAAGCTTCAATGAAGGGCAAGAGTCTCTGGGTTCCTGGAGGAAGAGGGGATGAAGAAGAGCTCCCCTGTACATGCTCCCCTACAGTAATATTTGACATAGTCCGACCAAAAGTGCTCTGAATGAGCTGCATCTCTGTCACACTAATACATTCGCTCAATTCCTGCCACAATGGCTCAAGTGCAATACTTAAGTTCCACATGGTAGCTTGCTCCTCCTGTTCCCCATTGTGCTCCAAGTTCATATTCTCATCAACAGTGGGTGAGGTGAGTGAGCTGAGTGCCTGTAGCACACGTAGGATTGCTGCCCCAGCCATGGAGCCAGAACTTAGACCCAGCATGTGTGTGTTCCTCAAGGTAACAAGCTCACTGACAGCTGAACTGCTCAACCCATGAGCTAATTCTGAAAGCTCCAAAGTAAAGAATTTACGATGGGTTGCAACAACTGAGGCCAACTTCTTAAGCACTTCTCCAGCTAGCATGTACACTTTATCTGACAGCCTGAAATTTATCAATGGAAAAGATTAGTGATTCATTGTCCAATTCACAGCAGCTGGGGAAACAAAAATATAGGAAAATGGAGACGACTAAAAAGGAAATAGAAAATAGATTTTTTTGGTAGAAGATAATATATAAATGAATGGCAGATAGCCAATGATGGATTGACCAAAATATAGTGTGAAAGTTAACTGATAAGACAGAACTTTCAAAATGAACGAGTGAAAAACTGAAAGTACCCTTCACAACCAAGAAGGCTGCACAGATTGCGCAAATCAGCTTGTGGCAACTGCAAGAAAACACTGGATGCATCAATGCTCTTCTTTCCATCAGAAACGGATAACCCAGCACTGGCAGCTTTGTCTTCTTCGCTTGACTCTGCAACCACAGGCGGAACACTTGGAACATCACTAGAAGCTTCACCAACAGTTTGTTTTTGGGAAGTCTCCCTCGCCTGTCCAGATTGAGCCTGGCTCTCTAATTTTGACGCTGCCATAAAAACTACTACTTGAAGCAATCCCATGACCTGCACCATAGGGAATTTGTCTCATGCATCATACATTCAAGAGCACTTTAGAAGAAAGGATCAAGGTTGTACTACAAATATGGGGAAAACATGCTACAGAGAAATATGAGCCAAACTTCTAAACACATTGAATTAAATCAAGAAAGGTAAGAGATGTAAAACCACTTCAGAACCAGATTGCTCATACCTGCTCAAGATGAGCAGTGCTGCGTAGAAAAAGTGGTCGGTTCAAAAGCTTCAGGAACAGGATCAAAGGAATATCATCAGTATCTCCCAGAGGTTTTAATGAATCACCTCCATCATCAATTTTCTCCTTTCCTTTATCCATCTTGGTTTCCAGATATTTTGGACTTAGAGGCTCCGAAACAATTGAGGGATCCAAGTAGAACAGCATATTGGCAATAGAAGTATGATTTGTAGACAAATAGGTCAAGATTTCCAGAATTCGACGCAAAACCAAGGGAGGAAGACCTATTAAGCAAATAATCAAAAATAATAATTTAAAACAAAAGCCAATAAGAAAATAATGATTGCAACAAATAGAAAAAAAAAAATACCATCCAACAACTGTGATCGACCATAAACAACATTTGACTGACAGCCATAAAGCCTCTGGGAGTTAATTGTTGCCAATCCACTGATTGACCCTTCAGCCTCAGGTTTAATCATATCGAGCAAAAGGCGAACCAAAGTTGCCCTTGTGGTACTATGTGCACAAAGGTTCAACAGAAGTCTTTGTAGGAGACCTTTCCCAAGAGGCTAACATAATAGAAAATAAAAAAATCAACAGGTTAGCAGAACAAACTGTAAAAAAATATCTTAAAATAAAAAAATTGGCATTCTGTACTCTCAACAATAGACATTTTTATACACAAATTCTATAAATTTTAAGAGAAACATATCCTTAATGTTACTGGACCTTTTGTGTGAAACAAAGAAAGCCATTTTGCAAGCTAATTCATTCTTTTGAAAATTTATGGATGTAGAACCAGGCTATTAATCCTCTAGAAGTAATCAAAAAACTAAAATTTAGAATTAATTGAAACTACAAATCAAATAATTCTAAGCCATTTTGCCAAGTTAAAAGAACATGCAAGCAATAAAAAGTTCAACTTTTCCCAAATAGCAAGGATGCTAGATTAGTTCCTAGTGAAACATGATATTTATAGACCATAAATTACCTGTGCCAACCTTAGGAGGCGGATCAAAGCTTTCAATGCATTTGCATCCAAAAGTGGCTTGCCTTCCATTTCCTTCACCTCCATGCTATCTGCAATAGTAGAAGTAGCCCTCCTTCCAATTGTAACTCCAACACCCCTGTCCATCACTGTCTGCCTATCAAACCCCAAACCATTTCTACGACCACTTAGCCTGTGGCTGCTACCAAACAGGCTGCGAGCCTGATAGTGACTCATTGCTCGGTCCCTTAGCATTTGGGCTTCGGCAAGTAATGGAGAAGGTAATGCTGATAATACTGCTTCTGAAGATGTCAAAAGCACCTGGAACAAAAGCAATCACAAAATGGTTATCATAACCCAAGAAATAATTGAAGGCTAAATTAAAAAGCACAAACCTCTTCACGCAAATCAGCAGGAAAAGTCGCAATTATTGAAGCATTATCCATGTCAACAGGCTGTCCTTCAGCCTGCTGTGCAATCCGCTGTGCCCTTTGTTGTGCCAAAACCTCTGCTTGGATGTCTGGAGGAAGGGCAGCCAGAAATTCAGGATCAATATCATCAACAGAAGGTGGAGCATAAGTTGGAGGTTGAACAGACTGAGCCTGCTGGGAAGCTAGAACTTCTGCTCGTAAATCTTCAGGTAAAGCCTCCAGGAAGGTTGGATCAATTGCGTTTGTAGCAGGAGCCCCATTATCTAAACCAGTCTGGTCAGCCTGGGCAGCATCCCGAGCAACCAATGTCTCTTGCCTGGATGATGGCTCGTCGGCACCTTGTTCAGAAGCAAGTGTGGATTGCTCGAGCTGATTTCCATCAGCATCAGCACCATTCATTTCAACATCAGCATTCACATGATCCACATTAGGCATCGCTGAAACAGAATCAACCAATAGAGGATTATCAGACAGACCACCTATTGCGGATCCCACAGCCTGAATAGGCCCTTCATTGAGACTTGCAGGTACTTCAGGGACCCCTTCATAATGCAAAGCAGCATGTTGTTCTGCAGATGAGTTGGCAAGCTCCGGCATTGTCTCAACTTGATCACATGCAGTGCCATCACCATCTCCAATTTCCATGTTATCAAGACCATTTGGTGTACTATTCAAAGAAATTGGTTGAACTAACATAGGCTCATCCACCTGTGGACCTTCACCTGCACCACTGAATGAAGGCCGAGGATCAACCTGCTCGTTGCAAGGAACGGTTTCAACTGTTGGATTAGACTGATAGCGGGTATCTTCATTTCCATTTTCTTGATGAACTTCAAGTTGCTGGTTGCTGGTGTTATCGCCATCCACCACAACTTGACCATCATTGGATAGAGGATCAGATGGTTGATTCTCTTGCACTCCTGAATTCTGGAACTGCCTCTCAGTGGGAACATTGGTTGCAGGTACACTGCACAGCTGTGACAGGAACTGTTCCTCTATTGCTTGTGCGATTGCAGCTGCTTGGGCACCTGCTTGCGGCTGACCATCATCTGTCCACCTGCCATCACCAGGCCCTCTTCGTCCCTGTGTATGCAACGAGTCCATACCTACAGAATAATCAGACAAAGGTGGGGGTGCTGCACTACCCGAACGATCAACAAATATACTACTAGGTACATGTTCATATGGAAGAACAGGAGCATCAATGTAAAAATGAGCTACATCAAAGCTCCCAGATGACAAAGCTTCTAAATCCCTGGATGAATGCCCACCTGATGACCACATAGAAACCAGATCCCCAGACTGGGATGGCCTTAACAGAAGAGGATGTTGAAATCCGTTTACTTCTGTGACAGAACGCTCAAAGGAAGACCTGCCACTCTGACGCCGACGGTCAAAACCCAAAGGCCTGCGAAGACCAAAAAGATCATCCACATTCACCCCTTCAAATGGCTCGGCAGCAACATCAATGAGACCACCTGAAGCTCCAGGCTGACCAAGTACCTGCAAATGATCTAACCCATCAAGGGCCTCCCTCCACCTTACCTCTATAACACGATTCTCATGAAAATCATCATCTTCTTCGTCAATCATCTCATCATTATAGTCATCTCCCAAGCCAGTATCATCATGATCTTCCACATCAGTGTCAGCTAGAGACATCATGCCAGCACCATCTTCAGCAATATCCTCATCCTCGTCCTCTCCCTCATCCTCGTCCTCGTCCTCATCCTCATCACCATCATCTCCCATGTCATCATCCTCATCACCCATATCATCATCAGCCCTGTTCTCAACATGAAAAGTCATCTCAATTTGGCCAGTGTTGTGTAACACACCACCTTCTTCCATTTCTTCACGCATGAAATCCAGTCCAACCTCCATTGATGGGTTGGTTGCCATTGTGTCTTCCGATTCTAACCTCATGTCTTGCTCTGCTGACTCATTTTGATGTACAGCATGATTACCCTCAACATGAGTAGTTCTTTCTTGTTGCTGAATGTCAGTCCCCTCCTCATCTGGGACTTCCTGTGTGCCCCCCACATTCTGATTATGCTCTACGGTCTCTGCAGCTGACGCAGCTGTCTGTTCATCGTGCCTGCCAATTGACCCTGTAGTTTTCTTCCTGTTCAGACCCTCAGATTTAAGAAATTGCTCACTAGCATTGGCAGCCCTTGACAGGCTTTCCAAAGCCTTCAGTAGAAGATTAACAATTTTAGGAGCATCAGGATGGTCCAAATCAATTGCTTGAAGAATGCCGGTGAGAGACTGCACCATTCCTCCATCTATCATGCTTTTTGCTATATCCGGTGAGCATCCAGAACCAGGTAAGTGGCTGGAGGATGCATTTTTAGACAAAATTGAATATACCAAATCAGAAAAAGCAAAAACTTTTTTATCAGGTAACAAAATGTTTTTATGTGAATTGCTCTCCAAGTTTGAGAATGAGGACATAGCTTTCACAAGTTCATTAATTACTCGCCTCCTCCCTTCACCGGATCGACCACACAAAACCACCAGGAACCAAGAAGCTTTTTCAGACAATTTGTCTCTCCATTCATCAGGTCCTGCAGATTTATCTGTAGCTATTGGAAGCAGCTGGTGTAAGATGTGATGAATTATCCCACCAAGCCCTGAACTACCTGTTTGATTAGATCCCCGCAAATGACACAATTCCAAGTCTCGTCTGAGTATGACCCCAACTGCGTGCACATACATAAGAAGAATATCACTCAACAACTTGAGAACAAAATTCACCTTCGCCAGTCCAGCAGATATTTCAGATTCAGACTCCGTTTTCTTTGCCTCGTCAACTTTGGATTTTCCCTTTAACCTGGTAGCAGGTTCATCCACATCCATAGAATTTAAGTCACCAACACAACCTTCCTGACTTTTTTGCAAAGGGTATTTCAGAACTATATCAAGAAGCTGATCAATTACTTGAGTAAGATTGGCTGGAATCTTTTTATGGCCTTTGGCACATTTACCAGAACCATCATGCATCTTACTCTCAGAAATCCGGACAGATTCTTCAGCACCTGAAGCTTTTGATTTGTCCTTTTCCTTCTCTTTTTCCTTCGATAACACCACAAAAGTCCTCCCTCCTGATGATTCCAACTGACAAACTGCAGCAGCAGCTTTCATAAAAACCACAGGATCTCTGGAGATAACAGGTGCCATAGACGTCAAAAATGTCCTTGGGGAAAAACGCCCAGCATGGCGATTTCCACTCAAAGTTTGCCGTATCTCCAATTCCATAGCAGTTTGCAGGGTTTGAGGATCTTCAAGGAGGTGTCGAACGATAGCAGATGCAACAGTTTGGTATCCAGGGAAGAAGCAACTTCTTGGAAGATTAAAGAGAGCAGCTAACCCTCCATTTTCAAGAAATTGCAATGCTAAAACATGAGTTTTTGTCAAGCGAGCACATAACTGCAGAATAGCCTGCATGATCACAGCAGGAACATGCTGTTTCATCAAGTCACAAACAACAAGTAATACTTTATGACTCTCTTCAATAGTCAGGTAACCAGTGGACTTCCCCAATATTTTCTCAAGTGCTGTGCCAGATTCTTTCTCGGGGAAGTCTGAAGTCACCTTTTCTTCTGTACCTGATGCCGGAACTGATGAGTCAGGTGGAGATACTGTCTGGGTTCCTCCCATGGTTTCAGAGGAGATTCGGGGCCTGGATTGCAACATGTTATCCAAGATGAGCAGTAAAGCACTTATGCATTTTGGGACAAGAATCTCACTCCCTGATGCATTACTAGCCTTGAAATTCATCAAGACATCTGTTGCAGCAGCAACAATACCATTTTGTGCAGCAATTTCTCGAACAGTTCCATCCTCAAAAAGGAGCAATGCTAAAATATGTGATATCATACACAATGCACTGGAATCCTTTGAAAAATCCAACGGGCAAAGCTTTAGTTGCTCAATGAGATAAGATGCCACCTTTAGACGATCCTCTCCTTTGTTCCGATTGCAAAGGGTCACGAGCAAATCTGTCAACGAGAATGCCATTGTATCACTACTCTGGAACAGCTTCACGGATGCAGCAAGAATATCTTCAATGGGAGGCACCTTCATTTGTCCTTCTTCTGTCAAGGCATCTATAGACTTATCCACATTGCCAACTTTCGATCCTTCTGATGAACTTCCTAGTGACAGCGCAAGTGCCTGAGCCAACTCATCATCATCCTGCACAGGATCCTCAGCATGACTAAACAGCCACTCCATAGCCATTTCAACACTATTTGTTTCCACCCGTCTCAATGCCTCTTCAGCTCTTGCTCTTGTAAAGCCCATCTCAACAATTGTTGCAATTGTATTTTCATCAGGTGGTGGGGGCATGAACCTTTGGTTTGTACTTCCTGCAATGCCACCGCGACTCCTTTTGACATCTCCAACACCAGAGTATATGTGTGTAACAAGTGATACAATAGAAGCAATGAAGCCAGCACTGCAACTTGGAAACATTTGGTGGTTCCAGACAGGTAATATGACATCCAGAACCTGAGACTGCAGCATGCGAACAAAGACTTCAGGGTCCTTAGGAACAGGAAATAGCCCAATTGACAAACCAACTGCAACAGGCTGAACAAGTAACTGAGCTTGGGATGCAGAGGTTGAAGATAAAAGTAGAGAGGAGTTAACAAAATACTCGAGTGCACGGCAGTAGCTGTGTAAAGTGTCAAGTAGCCATGTACTGTGAGACAAATTATTTCCTTCACCTGCCTTCTCTTGGTCAACTGAGGGTGTAGGAAAAGGGTAAGGTAGTGTCCATAACAGTTGACTTGTAGCTTCAAATGTGGTGAGCAGCTCCCTAAAGGTTCCATGTACATAAAAATTATTGACCATTGCTGCATAACAAGTACGCCTCCTGCTGTCAAATGTGAGGGCTGCCATATCATCAACTACCTTTCCAAGATATCGGCACTTAACTGACAGTGATGTATCAAGTCCAGTAGTAGAATACCCAGAGAAACTGAGAGCTTCAAGAAATATTTTAGCCAAGGTGGTTCCCAATGTCTTTGAAGCTGCACTCAACGATCCTACATCAGCCCTTCGACGGTTTGGTAATGTAAATCCCTTCACAAGGGCAGAGAAGAAAGTACGTAATATAGAAGCCAGCTTGTTAAGAATCTCATCAGGAGTTCTCCTTTTCAACTTCGGCAAAGATGTCTCTGGTTCATCTGATGGGATCTCAGAGTCAACACTTAAAGCATCCAAGTGCCGACCAGTCCTCCCGCCGCGTATGCGTGCCAAGCCATGTCGACTACGACGATGCAAGCCTTCACCTGAACGAATGACTGAGAGAAATTCACGTTCACCACCCCAAAGGGACTGAGAACCATTCCTAATAGAAACAGGGTTCATGTATCTCACTACTGGAACATTTGCATCATCGTCACTTTCTCTTCCAACAGCATTTGATGAAGACACATCTGCACTCTCAGTCTCTTGTTCGGCACATCTCTTTTCGTCTACTTTGGAGTCATTATACAGAGAAACTTGCCAAACTATTTCCCGGTATGCATTCCCAAGATCCTTCAACACATCAGCATCTGCGGTGCCCAATTCAGAGACAACAGTACTATTCCCCTTCAACAGAAAATTGGAGAGAGAAAGGATACCCTCAAGGCTGGAAAGATATCTCAGAACCTTAGCTTGATTAGCAGATTCAACGACAGCAAGATGAGCCCCTCCAACTGAAACTAATAGTTCATTTGTTGATTTCAAATGTTCTCTCAAGAAGGCACATACTGACCTGGCCAAGGAAGCAGAATGCTGTGGTGAGAAGTTCTTAAATGCAACAGATATGATCTGACCAATCGGTGTTGAAAGAGGCATTAGGGGCAAAGTAAATAACTGCAGAACAGCATCAATTCCCTTCTTCTCAACAAAAATACGACATGTGTCAGAATTCTGAAGAATTGTTTCAAGAAGACGAGCAACATTGCTTAAACATTCAGGAAAGAGTGACTCCACATTTGCTACAGAGGCATCAGATGACTGCTCAGTGGTCTGCTCCAAGGTCTCCATCCTGAAAGATTCCCTATCATCTGACAGAACCGGGCTCCTTTCTTCAGCATCAGTTTCCATTGGAACAGGAGCAGAACAGGATGGATCAGTGGGCGAGTAAGAAGCATCAACCCCAGACCCAATTTTTGAAATGGCATTTAGTATCTCAATCACCATATCCACTCCAGGTCCTCTTAATGAGGAAGCATGGCGCATGAGTTCATCCAGTCCACTAGACAGGGACCCTGGTGCCTCACCAAAAAGGGCACGCAAATACGTTTTAGATGTAAATATTTTCACAAAGCACCTTAGAGCATTCCGATCTTTTACAGCCTGAAGACCATTATTATTCAGGCACAGGGCATCCAAACACTGAGGTATACACATTATGGCTTCTGAAGAGCATAGAACACCATCCATTATAGCATCCAAAAATGCAGAAGGAAGACCGGCTGCATCTAAGATAGGAAAACACGTAGGATCTTTGTGAATTAGATCACTCATGACGGTGGCTGCAAGTGAAAACACCCCTCCACCAAAATCTTTTGCTCTTCTAAAGATTATACATAGGCACTGGGGCAACAAACTCTCTTCAGATCCATAAATACGAGAAGTATTCCCGGAAGCATATGTTCCAAGGGATATAGCCCGTAGCAAAGCTTTCATCAGTAAACGTCGATGATATGCAACTAATGCTTCAGAATACAGCGGGAGCATGCTATCTAACTCTGAGGAAGCACTTGCAACTACTAACAAATTCCTCGCCCTCAAATCAGAATCTTCACCTTGTTGCTTTGAACAGTTTTCAATATGAGACACTTCTACCTTCAGTCGAGAGATAGTATCATCCAAACCACCCAACTCTCTGAATAATGCTGCTGCAGGATTACTGTAATCCATGAATGCCTCTAGAATATGCACGGCTGTAGCTACCAAATGCAAATGCTGAGGGTCTGTATCCTTGAGGAGGGGTAGAAGAGTAGGAATAAACCCTGCCTCACGCATGGCTGAGCAGCCTGATGATGATGACACCAGAACAGTGACAAGAGATAGTAGAGCCTCAGAAAAAACAACAGACCACTTAGATGTATCACTGATAACAGAATCAATGGTTTTCTGCATGAGGCTGGACAGGATACCACGGTGCCCACCAGATGTGACAGCAGCCAAGACAGTTGATTGGCGGGACCGATCTTGAGAAAGGGCAACCAATGATAACAGACAAAGAATTCGAATTTTCTCAGGGACTTCATCTTCATAGCTCAAAAGTGAAACTAATTCATTGATGAACTCAGGCTCAGAGTTAAAGAAAGAAACTAGATCATCAGCATCACTGCTTGCTTGAACAAGAACAATGAAAGCATACAAACGAATGCATGTGTACTGCTGTCGAGAAGCCAAAGAGCCAAAAGCCCTTGCAAACCGCAATCTCGTCAACAAAGAAAATCTTAAGCTGGTAGGTACTTTATACTCTACAACTAACTTATTCAGAAGCTCTAAATCCGTCTCTGGGCAAGCATTGACATTAGGTAGATGGATAATTTGTAAGCCCTGAGTTGACCGTTCTGTGGCACTGACCTGACTTGACAACTCATCCAATGCATAGAACTCAAAATGGAGGGTGCAGCCTAGCTCATAAGCAACAGGGTCACACCCATTTTGTGCAGTAGATGCAATCAATCCAAGACCCTCATCCTTTCCACCCCAGCCTTGTGCAAGAGAAAATAACTTTGTATTCAAAGACGTATCTCTAATGGAATATCTTCCGAGAGTCTTCTTCAAAAAAGCTGCCAGAGTCTGTAGGCAAGCCTCTAGTACATCCGCATCAGTGGAAGCAAGAAGGTTAGAAAGATGCTGCTGCGAGGAAATAGAGAACCAAAACTTTTAGAAATGTGATGGTGAAAAAAGACAAAGGTCAAAGAAGAGCGCCCATACTGAATTTTATCACCACTAAAAACATATACAACAGACACTGCATAGAGACTAAAGCCTAACTGATAAAACAAAAGTAATGCCAATACGCACAACGCATTTTGTATAGGAACAACAATACCTCATAAGAACTATAAAAGTGCTTATTTGTGCAGTTCTCTAAAATTATTCTGATAACACAGAGAATTTGAAGAACAGCTTCTCTTGGAAAGGGAGGATCAGATTCCAAAAAGTTGTCCTCAACCTGCAAGTCTCTTCTTGGCTTTATGTGCTTCTCAAAATATGAATCGAAATGATTAAAAAGATCAACCCAGTGATGAAAATCTCCCTGCATCATCACGAAATAGAGTAGATCAAACCACACATAAATCCACAAAAGCAATCATTATTCTTTTCAAGAAAAAGGCTGTAAAGTTACCTTATCAAACTCCCAAACAAAACCTTTTAGGGGCTCTTCTATATTCTCAAGTGGAGTAGTAGTAACATTGTTGATGAAGGACTTAATTTTGGGAGGCTGATACAAATCAAAGGACACAAAGTTACATAACACCGTGAAAACAGTATGGGAAATCAAACTCAAACAAAATTTTAACGTACAGACACAAAGGAAGCTGGAATTGCAAACCAACAAATTTCCTTTTCCATACAAGAGAGATGAAATTCTCTAGAAAGAAACAATTCAAATTTAGCAACCACATACAGTAAGTAAACAGATTTTAGTGATTGAGTTGACAATGTACCATGATGCTGGTACATATTGAGATATGACTCGACTGCTGAAGGGAACACACGAACTTAAAAAATTTAACTGAAAAGAGTACTCCAGCTATCATATTCTAACACTATTATCCACCTTCCTCATATAGGTCTTCAACAAGTAATTCATCTTTCCAGACTAAAATGCTCGTAACTAACAACATTTTGCACAAAAATTTGAAGAGAAAAAAAAATAAAGTGCGTCTTAAATTCAACTGCAAGGGACATACAAATGTCTATCATTTTAGTAGTTACCCCCATTTAACCCAAAAAAGCACTCGGGTAACCAACTTTTCCTAAATAAGTTTTCTTTAAAGTAATTGTAAGTTCATTCTTTTTAATACCGAATTTAAAATATAAAAAGAGGATGAGGAAAAACAAGGCAAATCGAGTTCCTCACCTATATCCATCATTTAATAGCTGTTATAAAGAATTCGAAACCGGAACCCTTTCAAATAATAATAACCAAACGAACAAAAACCAACACACAGGCACAAGCATAAAGTTATTGGTCTCGAATAAATTTCAATCATTACCCAAAAATCATAGCATAAAATTCCTACTGCTTAGAAGCCAATTACTCTAAAGTCAAGTTCTGACCAATCAATATCATAGAAACCATAACTATACTCCATAACAAAATCAAATTAAAAATAAATACATGAATCGATAAAATAAATGGTGAAACAAAACACTGACTGACCACTTCTGAAGACCTCCTCCTCTTAAGCTTCGTCATGATTCAGACAAGCATTTGCACGGGGCGACCGATCAAGAATTGATCAATTCTCTATAATCGAGGATCGATCGAGCAGCTTTCTCCAAAATTGAAGGAAAAAAAAAGCTAGGGCTGTCTTCTATTCACTCACTATTCAAAATGATCGGATCCCAAAATTACATATAGAGAGAGAGAGAGAGAGAGATTATTATTTGATTTTGGGAATGAAATTGAGTTTCCGATAGAAGACTAGGGTTTTATGTGAGATCGCATGCGTATAGAATTTGCAAGTATTATTATCAGATAGAAAGATAGAGAGGGTTTGAGGTTTTCATATAGAGAAGCGGAGAGAGAAGCAGAGAAGGATACTAACTAGGAGAAGAAAGCTAAAAAGAAAAAGGGTGTTGCTTTCTATTTTCTTTTTCTTTTTCTTTTTTCTTTTTTTAATCCATACATTAATTAACAGGAACAATTAACAAAAAAAAAAATGGTGTCTTTTAGTGTGCACTGTGTAATACTTTGCGTGCAAGTAATTTTATCTTAGTAACTAGAAATTTACAGGTATCTATAATTAGAAAAAAAAAAATTTAAAAGTGGAGATATTTTTTTATTTTTAATGAATGATAAATTTTATGTTCTTTTATATTTTTATATTTATTTTTTTTCTAAGTAAATTCTAATGAGTAATTAATAGCTACATTATATAATTTTTTGTTTACATTTTGTTTTGAGGATTAAAAATGTTTTAAATAAAAAAAATTACAAATAAATTTTTTTGATATTATTATTAAATATTAAAGTACAATGTTTTGAATTATTTTTTTTATTAAAGAATCTCTTGTTTATATTTGCAAGTGTAATAAAATTA
>Ga0325414_1000673_pt1 | contig 29471 bp, 14 predicted proteins | sample PopdelMetagenome_8_FD_206183 | JGI IMG/M metagenome (GOLD analysis project Ga0325414, IMG submission 206183) | Populus deltoides microbial communities from Bellville, Georgia, United States - Leaf-PdKOR-R3 | ecosystem: Host-associated > Plants > Phyllosphere > Phylloplane/Leaf | place: USA... | reverse complement strand
GTTTTGCAGATAAAAGCGTGGTGGAGATTAATGTGCATGACCTTTGAAATATATTTATATAGACTTTTCAAGTCAACTAAGCATTCATTATTGTAAGTAGTGCATCATCTAGCTATATCGATCGCCTCCTGATGTATTTATTTTCCTAATTTTGATGGCTATCATGTCGCCACTCATTTCTTTATCCTCTAAACTTTCCCAGAAACAACCAAGCTCACTTTACTAATTACACAACTCAATTTATCCTCTACTGTTTCCTCTTTGCCAAAATGAACCACCCAGTTTTTTCGCTATCTCCTTCCCCTTCAGTTTTTGTTATTGTATTGTTGCTCTTCGTTCAGGTTCCTTCATCTGTCAGCAACAGTGCCCTGTTCGCTGACTGTGCCAATAAGTTTGTGTGTGGGAATATTTCCGCGGATTTTCCTTTCTGGGGAACTGGCAGACCGCCTGCCTGTGGCATTCCTCAATTGGAGCTCAAGTGTGAGGATAATATCGCCAAGATGAATATTAGTCAGGCTGCATATCGTGTTCTGGACATCAATCAGGATGATGGAATTCTCAGGATTGCAAGAGAGGACTACTTGGTTGGATTGTGTCCGCCTCAATTCGTGAACAGCACCTTCAATCCGAAGGTTTTCGAGTCTGTTGAGGGTTACACAAATCTTACATTTATTTATGGTTGCATGGCTGCTCCTACAGCCATGCCTGTTCCTGGACTATTCACTTGCAAAATAAACGCGGTAAATTATCAAAGTGGTTATATCCAAGCAGGAGCTACTGGTCCAGGGGAATGTTATGGTAGTGTCTTTGTGCCAATTTCTATTACAGATTTGGCACCAGTCGTTATTATGCCAGATTTGGAACAAAGCTTGAAAGAAGGATTTGAGGTAAGATGGAAGGTCGATGGTGAGGCTTGCAGGGAATGTAACAGGTCTTCAGGAGTTTGTGGTATTGACTCTGTCACTAATCAAACAACTTGTTACTGTCCGAATCAATCAAGTGGATCAAGAACATGTGCTCTTCATGGTTCGACACCAAATGCTGATCCTGCTATTCCAGCTCGAGGTATGTACCTCAACTTCTCCTCAAATCAGTTCATGAAGTACTCCAGTCACTGCTTGATGCTTCACACACCATGGTTCCTTCCCTGTTTTATTCCTTTAATTTTATTTTAAGTATACTTGGAGTCTTGGACAGAATAAAAGAAATCTTTATCATGTTTTATCAATATGACGATGATGATCTCTTAGAACCACTTGAATAGTCTATTAGGGAGGCTCAAACTGCAGAACTAGACCATGGGAATAAGGGACAGCTTTCTGGTTAGGAAACGGTCACACCATAGTTAAATTGATGCCCCTGATGTCTTACCATACAACTAGTCGTAGGAAATCTTGATGGCATGTTCTGCAGAATTTTTTAACTGGCAGAGAAAATTACATGTGATTTTTGTCAACTAATTGATCATAGCTAAGAATTTAACTTGTCTGCTTTAAGAATTGCCTAAATTATTATTCAGTCCTCGTTTTATTAGAAAAATAATTAGTTAGTCCATCTGATTAAAAAAAAGACAATATTACATCCCTATGTTTTCATTTCCACGATATTCCAAAGTGTTTGTTAATGGATTGTTGAGTTGTCACCAAATTTTTTTTCCCAATATCACCTTTTGAATTAAAATAAATTTACCAGGTCGATCCTCTCAAGATCTAAGTCGTGGGGGTTAAATAAATTGAACTTGGTCAATCCAAGTATTTTTTTTCAAAAAAAAAACCCGGATATTATAACTATGAAATTCCCCATTTTTAACATGCATGTGAGGAGAAATGCATATTCCTTGACGCTGGACCGGCAAAGTACCGGACAAAAATATACAATGATGAAGGATCTGTAAATTTTTATGCCAGTAGTTGTTAATTGTAAAAACAAGTTTGATAGTTGGAGGGCTTGTAATAGTTATTAACTAGTTTCTTTGTATCGGATCAAAATGTTTTTGAATATAAAAAAAAACTCAAGCCACATCGAAGTGACATTGTTATTAGTGCGGTTGGCTTTTTTTTTCTTAGCCTTTTTTTTTATTTTTTTTTGCTATATGTTTTTTTTTTAGTTCATCAGTTAAAATAAAAAAAAATTTCAATTTTATTCTTTATTATTAGATTGATGACACATTACTTTTTGCAGTTTTCATCATAAAATAAAATAAATTAATTAATTAATTAAGTTAAGTTTATAATCTTGATCACGAGTTTGACATGTTGACTAAACATTAATAAAAAAAAAAGTCGAGTTTAGGAGTTTTTGGCACTTTTTTTATATATACTTTGATTTTTGTTTTTTGTCAATTTTATTATTTAATGTAGGGTTTTTATTGAATTTAGTATTGGGTTAATGATAAATTAATCTTGATATTTTCTATCATATAATAAAATAAAAATTAATTCGACCCAATGGAATCCATAACTCAGGTTACAGGGTTGACAAGCCATCTTTTGGTTTTTTTTTTTTTGCTAATTCCATCATTTAATGTAGGGTTTTTATTGAACTCAGTATTGGGTTAATGATAAATTAATCTTGATATTTTCTATCAAATAATAAAATAAAAATTAATTCGATCCAATGGAGTTCATAACTCAGGTTACGATGTTGATAAGCTAACTAAATATTAATAAAAGAATTTGAATAAGAACTTTTTCAAGTTTAAATCATTATCATCATAAAGTTTTGAATAATCTAAATGTGGGTTTTAATTTTTCAAAAAATTTGTGTTTAACCCACCATGAAAGTACAGGTAGATAAACTAGTAGTAACCATATCGATGTAGCATAGGTTCATTTTTTAGCTTTACGGTCTTATTTTGTATGTAAATTAAAACTTGCAATCTCATGTTAATATTTAAACTTTATGCTTTATAAAAAACAATGAACTTTTTATTTTTCAAGGATGTAATTCGATTATACATGAAGTGAGGGGAGGAGAAGTAGATATTTTGACAGTAAAATATAATAACGTCAACTTTAATGTAGTTTTAGTTTGAATGTACAAGGTTACATATTAATAATTCAACCTCTAAATGAAGATATTGTGTCATATATATGCCATATAAATAAATCTATTAATTAACATTATTTGATGTCCTGTTCCAGAATCTTCTTGGAGTCGTGGGCGACTACATATTGCTGTAGGTAAATATTATCATAAGAAATCCAATTTTCTCGTTTGATGATGATGGTATTGATGAAGATGCATGTTAAATTATAGGCATATCAGCAGCTGTGGCAGTGATAATAACTTTTTCCGTAATTACAATATGTCTCATTAGAAAAAAAGGTTCATTTAGTGCCGTCATAGCAAAGATCATCAGGCCGAAGAATTCGCAGCATGTTGACAGTGTTGAAACATATATGATGGACTGCCATTCTCTTACTCCATAGCGTTATTCATATTCAGATATCAAGAAAATGACCAGCTCATTCGCCAATATACCAGGTCAGGGGGGATTTGGTAATGTATACAGAGGACAGTAACCAGAGGGTTGTCTCGTGGCTGTAAAAGTTCTAAAAGAGTCCAAAGGTGATGGAGAAGAGTTCATGAATGAAGTTGCAAGCATCAGTAGAACTTCCCACGTGAATGTAGTTACCCTCTTGAGTTTCTGCTACGAGAGGAATAAAAGAGCTTTGATTTATGAATTCATGCCCAATGGATCTTTAGATAGCTTTATATCTGTTAAAGGATCCCCACATACAAACTGTCGTTTAGAATGGAAAAAATTATATGAAATTGCAGTTGGTATTGCTAGAGGTTTGGAGTACTTGCATAGAGGTTGTAACACTCGGATTGTGCATTTTGACATGAAGCCTCACAACATTCTTCTTGATGACGAATTTTGTCCAAAGATCTCAGATTTTGGTCTCGCGAAGCTATGCCAGAGCAAAGTAAGTAAGATTTCGATGATAGGTGCACGAGGGACTGTTGGTTACATAGCACCTGAAGTATTCTGCAGATCTTTTGGAGGAGTAACTTACAAGTCTGATGTGTATAGCTATGGAATGATGGTTCTTGAAATGGTCGGACAAAGTAAAGACTTTGATATGGGATCGTTGGAAACCAACGAGATGTATTTCCCGGATTGGTTTTATATGTATCTTGAACCGGGAAAGATTTCAACACTTCATGGAGGTATAACGGAAGAGGAAGAAGCGATTGTTGAAAAGATGATCTTAGTGGGTTTGTGGTGCATCCAAACCATTCCATCACATAGACCATCAATGACAAAGGTGGTAGAGATGTTTGAAGGCAGTCTTCAGTCTTTGCGAAGTCCACCGAGACCTTCCTTTTCTTTTCCTAGAAGGTCCGCTCAAGATCACTCTTCCACTGTATCATCACTGCCTTGCGTGTCGTCCCGGGGGGGGGGGGGGGGTAAACACATTGTCTGCAGATGAAAGTGACTTGTAACTGGAAATTGCAAATTTTATTTAGCCTGATAAAAATAAAAATAAAAAAAACAAACCGGCATTTGTTCTTTGTCTAAGTGCTGCTCTTGGTTGAATTAATTTTTCTATGATATAGCTCATGTACGGGAGGAAACTCTCTCAGTGCTGGTAAGAGACACTATCCTCTCTCCTTTTTTTTCTTGTCCATGATGTTAACAAATTCTAGTATGTACTTGATGTTCAACATGTGGGAAGTGTAGAATTGATCTGTTCCTGCTTGTCATTGTTTACAATTTCAAAGGGTAGACAAGACTCAGAGGTTGAGCTTATTATTACTTGTGGTTAATGTCATCAATGCTTCATTGCATTTTTTCTTAGTGAACTTCTATGTATTTCTTACTCGTATTCTTATTTTGCTTGAGCAGCTGAATTAAAATGGAATTGTCTAACTTCGAAAATTTACCAGAAAACTTCAGGAAACTGAACATAAATCTTCTACTCTTCATCAACAAGTTTCCCGTAGTCATTCCTGTGAAGAACTGGTGCCTGTGTATGTTGGTAGGGAGCATAGATGGAAGGTCTTCAAAGGCTTGTGAAGATCTTTCAGCTGTGTCTATAGGGTTCAGAAGGGGTCGTTCATGATGAAGGCAGTTCGAGCTTTCAGAATGATCCAGCATCTCATAGCAGCCTGTGACAGCAGGTGGAAGAATGGTCGGAAAATGGAAGGCTTCTAATTTTCCTCCTAAGAAAACTACAGAGACCTTTAGGTTACCAATCTGGTCATGAAATGAATATGAGATGCTCTAGGTTTTCTTCTACTAGTAGCTTGCCACTATGGAGCTTCTCACCCTATAAATAGCCACACTACGTATTTGGTAACCATTTTATAATACTATGTGATGAGTGGCCTTTTAATGTATACTTGGTTATGACTAAAAAAAAGGTCAATTTACTCTAACACCTGCAAATTGTCCCCGTAGTCTCTCTTTATCTGTGAAAATGCAATCCCAGTTCTTTCCAGCCATGTCTTTGTTCATCATAATCACAACAATAACCTTTGTCTTTGTTCATCTCTTACCCGTCACTGTTTATAGCTTCAAAGTAATTTAGACAAGAAGACCTGGAGTTTAAGCTTTATTATCACTTATGATCAATGCATATATCAGCGAGAATAATTTAGTTTTCATATAATTTAATTCCTGTCATAGATCTGATATTCTGTTCTGCTGCATCTGTGCGAATCCTCACTTTTTTTTGGCCTCTACTGTAAATGCTGCATTTCTACAGTTAATCCGTCACTGCATATCTGCCATTCTGTTATCTCAAGGCTGTTTTTATGCAAGTTCGCAATTCTCTTCTGCAATAATCCAAGTCTTGTAATTTATGCAACTATAACCTTTTTTGCTATTTTTTTTTTTTAAATCAAAGAACTTCCTTAACGTGGTTGAAATTGTGTATTAGACCTGTCGAGAACTAATATGTAATGAATTCTTTCCATTAAAAATAAAAACTTTGTCAGGATTCCATGAATGACGTTTGGATAAATGAAAGAAACACAAGTAGTACCAAGAACAAATAAAAAAGGTTAGCTGCCAGGCTCAGCAGCATTAGAAAAGAGAGTAATCTGCGTGTTTATAGCAGTAATATCATTTAAGATGAGTAAAACCCAAGATATAAAAAAAAAAAAAAAAAAAAAAGAGAGAGCAGCACAGAGTAGCATCAGTGAGAAAGGAAATACAGCAAAAACGTAAACAGTGAAGAATCAAGCAAGCCGACTTAGTTGCAGCAATAACAGGTTCTTAAGTAACTGCTTCATGTGTCAGGTAAATTTGGAGAACCAAATCATTAAGTTTTCCGTGTTTCGTGTCATTTGATAAGATGACACCAGAAAGAGACTTTTCTTTTTTCCACCAGGAGCAATACCAAGTGGCTCTGATAGCATCATCCATGCCATTAGCAGAATTGTACTTTAATCAAGTCAATTCTTACATAAAAACTAACATTTTCTTGTTCTTCTTTTGACTGAATATTTAAGGATTGTTGACCTGAATTCTGATCAGGTGGCTGGTTTGAATCCATTGCTTGCACACAACGCCAATGTATGAGCTCTCATATTAAAATTTGTTTTTTAAGTGAATTTGTGGAGATTTTTATTGTTTGATTCGTTCTATCGTCTTACCACGAATTCCATCAATAAACTATCTGCTACGCTTGAAGTCAACGAAGGAAGAGTGATTTTTCCTTCCCGGTAAATTGGTGAGCAAAAGTTCTAGGATAGGAATGGCAAGACAGAAATCTGAGTTGTCAAATTGAATGAAAAGAACATTTTGCTTTACACTTGGAATTCGGTAGACCAGTTAGAATTGAGCAACCGGTTAAATTAAATAATTTGGTCCATCAGCTCAGAAAACGATGGACCAATTAAGTCGGTAAAACTATGTTTAGTGTTCAAATTATGACTTCCTTTGAGTAGTTTAATTACTCGTTTGTCTAGAACTTGAGATCTATAAATAGGCTTGGTATAGTCGCATTGATAGTTATTTATTAAAGAATAGATTTGTAAAATGTCCACATAAATAGTATATTTATGTAAAGATAAAAGAAAGTGATAACACTCTTATTGTATGTTTGTATGTGGATACCATGATCTTTACAGGAAATAATCCAAAGATGTTTGGAGACTTCAAGTAAGCAATGATCAAGAAACTTGAGATGGCGGATGTTGGTCTTATAACATACTACTTAAGAATTGAGATCAAGTAAGGAGAAAATGGAATCTTTGTGAATCAAAAGAAGTTTGCAAAAAAGATTCTTAAGAAATTCAAAATGGAGGATTGTGCAAAAGTAAATATTTCAATTGAATATAAAGTGAAAATGTCAAAGAATAATGAAGGAGGGAATATAAACACTACAACTTCAAGAACCTAGTTGGGAGTTTGAGATACTTGACATGCGCTCTTCCAGATATTCTCTTTGGAGTAGAATTTATAAGCAAATTCATGGAGACATTAACTATAACACATTTCAAAGCATTGAAGAGAATCCTTTAGTATATCAAAGGTATTGTTGATTTTGGCTTGTTCTATGGATACTCTTAACAACTTTGAACTTGTGGATTATAGTAATAGTGATTGGTCTGGAGATATGGATGATAGAAAGAGAACTACATGTTTTGTTTTCTACATGGAAGACACAACATTTACATGGAGTTTAAAAAATCAACCTATAGTCACATTATCAACTTGTGAAGCTAAATATGTAGGTACTACAGCATGTATTGTCATTTTATATGGCTAAGAAGATTATTGAAAGAGTTGCGAATACCACAAGAAAAGCCTATGGAAATATATGTAGATAACTCGGCAACCATTACTTTAGCTAAGAATCAAGTATTTCATGACAGAAATTAAGTATATTGACACAAAATTTCATTGCCTATAAAATTGCATTATAAACAAGAAAGTTAAAGTTAAGTATGTAAAGACTCAAGATCAACTCACATATATTATTACAAAGCTACTCAAATATGATATTTTTATCAAGATGAAAAACATGTTGAGAGTTATAAAGAAATTAAGTTTAAAAAGGGATGTTGAAAGTAAACTAGATTTCTAAAAAAATAAGTTAAAAAGGTTGACCACTTGGGAACTAGTCAACTGATTGGAATAAAATAACCAGTTAAATTAAATGAATTGGTCGACCGATTCAGAAAATAATCGAATGGTTAAATCGACGAAACTATGTTTCTTATTCAGATTAGGATTTCATTTGAGTAGTTTAATTCATTATTTACCTAGAATTTGAGTTCTATAAATAAACTTGTAATTAAAAATATATTTAATAAATATAAAAAGAAACCCACAACAGAAAAACACTTAATAAAATTATCTTATTGCATTGATCCCGTTTCTACCCCACTAATTTTCTTTCAACACTCCAAACGATCTCTTTACCTATCATACTCGCAATTACCATAATCACAAGTCACATGCCAATATGAATCTGGCTACCTGATGAGAGACATCTAAACTGAAGCAGTTCATTTGAATGTGGAAACATTCAGGGCATTACCCCTCCTTTCTGGGGAATGGACCACCCGGCATACTCTGGCCATCCAGGATTTCACCTTGATTTCAGCGGTGATGCCCCATTTATGAAAATTTCAGAACTTTCTTTTCGAGTGCTTAAGCTCAATAACGTGTCACGTACTCTGAAGGTTGCTAGAACAGATTACACAAAAAATGTGTGTTCTATCTTCCCTGTCAACTCCCTTTTAAATCCGGAAATTTTCAGTTATGCTCCAAAAACTATAAGAATATAACACTACTGTGGATGTCCAATAATTCCAAGTTAAATTTCACAAACTATAGGGTATTTCAATAACCATCTCAACTCAAAAATTTTAAAATGTTTCAAAAAATTATTTTATATTACTCTGTAGCAACTTGAAGTTGTGTAATATAAACACTATTCTTCCGGCATCTAGATCTGCTCTTCAGTCTATGGAGACGAGGCCAGACATAGAAAGTTTGAATTTTGCTCTCGAACAAGGATTTAAGTTGCAGTGAGCTGCAAATGATTTCTTTTGTGACGAACGTAAACATTCTGGTACTGGGCAATGTGGATACAGTACCAACCCGAACAAATTCACTTCCTATTGCCAAGATCGGCCTTATGCAACCGCTTGTGAGAAAGGTATGTGATTTCCCCATTATGTTTGTGATAGAACATTAATATTTAAAAAAAAAAACTGGTCTTAAATGATTATATTAAGTGATCTTATGAAATTTTATGGCCCTAAATTGGTTAGATCGGTTTTCATACATTGCAAAATTCAGAAATGTTTATGCCATGCCAGTTATGTTCTCACTGCAGTTTCTGATTGACCAACACATTATCATATCTTACATTTTCTATTTGTGCGAGAGAAACTTCAGGACTACTTCCTCTTGATAACGTAAGACCCTTTTTGTTAATTAACATGGTCTTGTATGTTATCTGTGAATGAGAATAAAGTATTGGATGAGCTGTCCATAAAAAGCCTTTCCTATATTCTCCTACAAGATCACCTGAAATGGAACTTTACTCAACATTTTCAACACACTGCACATTTTCATAAGTAGATAAAGGATCTTCGTAATAGATACATTTAAACTGTAACTATCTGCTTGACTTCCCATGATTTTGTGTACCAATTGTTGTTCCTATTCTTAAAGTTCAATCTCCATAAATTGTGATCTAGGGCTGCCATTTTAATGTCCTTGCTTTTCTAGTTTGAATTCATAGATAAGAAGACAAAAGAGCTTAAGCTTTACAGTATTTAAGAATATTACAGAACTCGAAAATATAATTTGTAAAGTAGAGCATCTAGAAACAATAGAGGATAGTTGGGGTGGCACAGCCAGAGAGATTAATAGTGGCAGCGTTGAATTAGAAGAACACCAGAGTTAATATATTCAGCAGAAGGAGTACGCAACACAAGGTTTTTATCGTTATAATAAGCTTCAAATCAGCATCATTTGCCTGATGTTTCTCACTATACAAATTTATTAGTCATGTGGAGAAAAGAATTCTTGTGGTTGACTATATGCATAAATAACATAAGTTTTCTATGTTTCCTTGTCATTTGCTAAGATGGCACTGGAAAAGGACTGGCTTTTATGTGTGTGTGTGTGTGTGTGTGTGTGTGTGTGTGGCTTTTTGTCAACTCAGAGCATGATCAAAATAACTAAATATAACACTGTTTATGCCATTGACATTACTATATAGTAATTGAGTAAATTATTTCCTATAATGTAACATTTTCTTCTTTTTTCTTGCTGGAAAATTTAACCAGTGTGGACGAGGAAGTTGAGGAATATTTAGACAGAACATTTTTTTTCAAACTAGACTCAAGAAAGAGTGTTTTCACAAAGCTATGCATTCTTGCTGAATTTTCTTGTCTTGATAGACAAGTAAATCATAGATAATTGAATTTGGCATGTTTCAATGCAAAAAGAAATCTGAAAGTATATTAAAGAAAATGCGAGTCTTGTGTCATTCGCATTAGAACTCCAGTGAATGAACAGGAAACTTCTTGTTGCAGACTAAGTCATATTAGTGAGTCAAGAGTCAAAAGTCAAGACATCTGATTATCTTATGTTTATGAGAAATAAAACCTGGTTAGCTCCATCTGCTCTCTCAGGATTCGAGAGTTCTATACCTGCAGCCCCTTCCCCTCACCCGTAATCTCCAGAAATGCATCCACATCTCCTTCAAACCATCTCTTTACCTCTCAGAGTAATTACCATCATCATTATTGCAACTCCAATTTCTCTATGTGAACCTGATGAGCGATATCTAAGCTGCAGCAAGTCATTTGAGTGTGGAAACATTCAGAATATAACCTATCCTTTCTGGGGAGTGAATCGTCCTCAGTACTGTGGCTACCCAGGATTTCATCTTGATTGCAGTGGTGACGCCCCAGTGATTAAAATATCGGAAGTGGCCTACCAAGTCCTAGAGATCAAAAGCATGTCTCGAGTTCATCTCATTTCAACAGAGTACACAGACAACATTTGTTCTATCCCCCCTGTCAACTCCACTTTTGATTCCGACCGTTTCAGTTATGCTTCAAATACTAAGAATATAATGCTGTACTATGGATGTCCAACGATTCCAAGTCAATTTTTACCAACTTTAGGGCTATCCTATCAGTTCAATTGCAACATAAGCAGAACTGATATGGTAGGTTACTATCTTACAAGGAACCTGAGCATGTCAGCCACTGGTAGCTTTGCTGCTAACATAAGCAGTTACCTGGAGTCATGTAATCACAGCGTTCTCATTCCAGCATATGAATCCGCTGTTCGATCAATAGAGAGCCATCCAACTGCTGCAAATTTGACAAATGCTCTTCATCGGGGTTTTTGGTTGCAGTGGACTGCAAATGATTCCTTGTGTAACAAATGCAAATTTTCTGGCGGGCAGTGTGGATACAATACCGATACTAGTAAATTCACTTGCTATTGTCAAGACCAGCCTTATGCAACTACTTGCAAGAAAGGTATGTCGTGTAACCTTTTATTTTTGTGAAAGAAGATTAACTGTCCTGATGTAGACAAAAATTGGCCCAAGCAAGATTTGTTGGATTTCTTTCCCTTATCGCAAAATTGAGAAGTGATAATGCACTATTTTCATTTCCTCTATTTTGCTGGAAAGAAAATTCATAACAATTTCCTTATTCTTTATTTAATTAAGATGACCTTATATGATATGTGATTGCATGTAAAATATAGAACAAGTCTGTACTTAAAATAAGGTTGCTTTCCCTTGCAAGTTTCCTATTTTTAACGAAGATAATTAATATTTAAGAATTTTCTTTGTTTTAAATTTCCATTTCCAGGGAAAGAGTACTTGACAAAAACCTTTTGAGTTAAGAAATTAATCAATTTGTTCTTGTTTTGGTCAATGGTTGGATTTTGCAACCAAAAGAGGTCTCTTGTTCACCTAACATTTTGGATAAGAGGGATCCTTAATAAATTGACAAGACCAGATGACCCCGTTAATATTCTACTTGGCACCTGAAATTTGATTTCAAGAAGCTGAATTTTCATGTTTTAACGTACTGCTGTAGCAGTAACAAGATACTTCTGCTCTGTCGTGCGTGACTGTAATGTGGCTTGAGAAAGTAAATGTATTTAATTCTGTCTTCTTGGGGCTACTGAGTGTTGATATGATTTGATATCTTGTCATAGATAGAAAAAGATAACTAGCACTTCAAATATAAATCATGGGTAATTTCATGCTTACTATGTCAGGAAACTGAGTTATTTGCTGTTTGTCTTGCAGAGTCTTATAGATGGGAATATAAGCTTATTAAAGGTAAGAAAACCATCAAATACCCCTCTGTTCTCCAATCATTGCATGAATATTTTATGACATGCTGTGAATATCTATGCTTCTTGTTAGCACATAACATACAACTCACATGAATCAACTGTGATCTTCTTATTTCAGTTGTAACGTTAGCTATGTACACGATGATAGCAGTCACTATCATTGTGCTATGCTCTAGAAGAGGATTATCTGGAGGCCGGATGACTAGCTTTTGGAGGCAGAATGCTCAACATAATCTAAATATTGAAACGATCATTATGAACTCGCATTCTCTTACTCCAAAACGCTATACATATTCAGAAATTAAGAAAATGACCAACTCATTCGTGGATAAACTAGGTCAAGGCGGATTTGGAGGTGTATACAAAGGAGAGTTACCGGATGGCCGTCCTGTGGCAGTAAAAGTCCTGAAGAATTCCAAAGGTGATGGAGAAGAGTTTGTTAATGAAGTTGTGAGTATTAGTAGAACTTCTCACGTAAATATAGTTACCCTTTTGGGGTTTTGCTTTGAAAGGACTAAAAGAGCTTTGATCTATGAATACATGCCGAATGGATCTCTAGACAAGTTCATATATCGTCAGACCTCTCTTCATGGAAACCATAATTTACAATGGGAAAAATTATATGAAATTGCTGTCGGCATTGGTAGAGGTCTTGAGTACTTGCATAGAGGTTGTAACACTAGGATTGTTCATTTTGACATAAAACCTCACAACATTCTCTTAGACACAGATTTCTGTCCAAAAATATCTGATTTTGGTCTGGCAAAGCTATGCAAGAGAGAAGAAAGTATGGTTTCAATGACAGGTGCAAGAGGGACTGCAGGGTATATAGCTCCAGAAGTATTCTGCAAAAACTTTGGAGGAGTTTCTTACAAGTCTGATGTGTATAGTTACGGGATGATGGTTCTTGAAATGGTTGGAGGAAAAAGAAACATTGATATCGGAGAATCTCAAAGTAGTGAAATATTCCTTCCAAATTGTATGTATGAATTAGAAGAGGTGTCTAGTCTCCATGGTGTTATAACAGATGAAACAGAAGAGACGATAAAAAAGATGGTTACGGTGGGTTTGTGGTGTGTTCAAACCAATCCATTAGATAGACCATCAATGACAAAGGTGGTGGAGATGTTAGAAGGCAGTCTTCAATTCTTGCAAACTCCACCTAAGCCTTTCCTGTATTCTCCGACAACATCACTGGAAACGAACCTCACCGCATCAACCTCAAGAGCATGTGCATTGTCACAAAAGGAAAGTGGCATGGCTGCCATTAGTTAAAGAAGCTTCATAACAGGTACCCTAATCATGTTGTAAACCATCACTTGATTTCCAATGATTAAGTCAATCATTATTGACTCTTGCTTAAAATTTAATATGCTGGAAGTGTGGGCTTGATCTGTCACTTTACTGGTCAACACTGGTCCACATAGAAAAGAAGACAGATTTTAATGTTTTCTGCGAAAAACATTTTCCAGAATCCTTCAACATAATACTTTGGTTATATTTTTTATCATTGTAAAGCTTTTTTGATGTACTTGTGATAGTATAATCTTATGCCACTCAGTGTATCAAATTGAGAGTTTATAACATTTACATGTATTTTGCTGTTAATTACCTGATGCTACTCAAGTGGTCAGCAAGTTCACAGGAAATTCAAATTCAAGTTTATTTTCTTCATCATCTTTTTCTTACTGATTCTTGACTTTGCAAATTCAGATCCCTGATCCGTTGACGCCTGAATTGACTCTTTTGGCTTTTTGCACTTGGTTTTCAGTAAATAGCAGCTTGGAGATGGCCATGTCCTTTATAACCTTAATGATTTTGAATTTTTTATCTGAATTTACTTTATAAGCTTTTTTGGATCATGGAAACCAAGTGCAAAAAGCCAAGTGACTCTGTTGGCTTGCTTTTTATTCTTCTGGAGTCGTTACAAAAATCATCAAGGGAAAGTAGTACAACCTTTGGAGATGGCCATGTCCTTTCTAGTATGCCACGTACAAGAATGTTGTTGCTCACTTATCATATCCCCTACAAGATACATTTCTTTGGTAGAATTTGCTGCACAGTTTATTTAATCTAAGGGCTTGATCCAGCTTAACTTATTCATGTATAATTTATTTATTTTTCTTTCTTTTTTGTTGATGAATACAAAATGAAATTCCAATAATGCAGAGATACAAAACAGATCGCAAAATGGCGTAATTAACAAACTGAGACATAACAAAACAACCAGAACTTTATGAAACATTTATGCATGTTTCTCCAAAAGGACCAAACTAAATAATCGGCCACATTAAAGAATAAGAATCAAAGAACAAGAATGATGGAATTTTCGAAAGAAGGATCACTAAAAACTTTAATCCAAAGTTTTATTACTGGATAATTATTTTCTAGTAATTTACAGGGATTACAACCTCTTGAAAAAGCCTTAAACCAACCTCTATAAAATAGGAAAATCATAATTCAAAATTTCAAAAAAAAAAGAAAAAGAAAAACAGCATAAAATTAAACTAGAAATCCAAAATAAATAAATAAATAACAAAATTAGCTCTAAGAACATATATTAAACCAACCCTTGTAGAACTAAGTATGTAGAACCTCCTGACCAAATTTGAGAGCTAGTCGTTTCACAAGATCTAGCCTCATTTAAGCTTAGTTTTATCTCATTAGTCCATAAACGAGTCTAGCGGGCTTCCTACGTGATTTAGCTGCGGCAGATTCGCAACTTAACTGTTGCAATGACTGTTCATGACCATCAGATCCTTCAAACCTGCCTCCATCAAACAATACGCAAAAATACTCAAAAATGAAAACTTTGATTCCGAAGCAACTAGCAGAGTCAAACCTGAAAGCTGCCTTTGCTAAGAATATTTTTCTAGCTAAGTTCTTCAACTCTCCTTAGCCTGCGTTCCTGTTAGTACATAATGTGTAATTTAGTTTTTTTAACTAGTTAAGATGTGTTAACGGCATCCAAAAATAATCAAGGGACTGATTTATCTTCTTGAAATCCTAGCATTGGCTGTAACCTCTTAGCTGACAAGAAAAAATAAAAGATGAAATGAAAATCCCATCCTCTTCAAAACCAAATAAACCTTAGAGAGTCTCTAGATTGTTCATTTCTATCGCTTTATCTATCCAATTCCCTCAATGAGTCATCATCTCAGTTTCCTCCTCATTCTCTCATCTGTCACGGCCAATGATGTTGCTGTCATGCTGAAACTAGCTAATTCCCTGAACCCCTTGCCATCAGGCTGTTCCAATGTGTCCTCCAAAGGCTTCTGCACCAACTGGATTGGTGTGCAATGTGATACCTCTGGTAGTCCTCCAAAGGGTTCTGCACTCCTCCAAAGGCTTCTGCACCAACTGGATTGGTGTGCAATGTGATACCTCTGGTAAAGACTCCTCAATAAACCTCTCTGGCACCCTGCCTTCAGAGTTGTCTAAATTGACTCTTCGCATTTACTGAGGATATGGCATAGGCTGCAATGAAAGGCAAGTTTTCTTAACAGCTGATGCCATCAATGAATGCACATCACATATTTTGGCCTCAACTTCAAACAATCTAGCTTACCATTTCATTGTTCCATATCAATTTGTTAATGAAACAAGCCATCAGTTCAGGAGATTGTACCCAGATCTCTTAAACAAGAGTATCGTAAAGCATTACATGAGTTAACAAGCAAATCAACCTAACTTGTCTATAAGATCTGACTAAGCTACAAGTCAAATGGTGATGCATACGTGTAAATATTAGGGCATTGACCATCACAATTGAGCAGAAAATTTAAGTTTGTAGACTTCATTAACAAACTTCCAAGTTGCCAAGAAAGTTTACCAGGATTTTTCTAGTATGATATTGAAGTGGGGAAGTCCTCCCTATCGAAAATCTTCACTGCACTCCCTTATATCATGAGGAATCACTATGTGATCCACTATTAGCTCATAGTGTATCACTTTTAAGATGTTTTTCCTTGGATCTATGAAGCTCTGCCTGCAAAATTCGTCAGTAGACAATTGGTTCGGTCAAAATATGAGGCCATTTCATTCTACCTCTGTTTCATATTTTTTAAGGATCTGTCTTCGTGGAAGATAAGACCAAGCTCCTGACAAACCATTTTAAGCTGATCCAGTAGAATGATTGAAGAAATATTCGTAGGAAGAGGAAGGATAAAAATATACCAGTTTGAGTTTCAAATCTGAGATCACACGCTCTCTCTGATTTGCAAAAAACTTCAACGACTGGGAGCCACCACGAATGCACCCATAAAAGAGAAAGAGAAGAACAAGGAGAGGAAAGAAGAGAATCAGGCTCAAATTCATCTAGTAAGAAATGACGGTGCAGGTTGGTGCAAAGCTAACGGAAAAACAAATGCAAGTGACATATTAGCAAGATGATAAGAGTTTTACTTACCCCAACTCTCTGAATTAGAAGAGATCTCTTTAATGCTTCTCTTTTGGTTAAAAGATTCTTCTTTAGAAGCCTTAGAGGGCGTTTGTAATTTTTTCCACGGTAAATAATTATGGCATGACCTTCTTTTAGCTTGTCCACTGAAACTAGGATCCCATCACTTTCTGCTTCAAGCAATGTTGCAGTGTGAATGACCTGGGAAAACACTCTCTGCATTGTAATCACCTTCACCACTTCTCTGTGCTTCCAGTGCTGATGCAGACCTTCCATAACACCCTCAAAGACCCCACGCCTCCCTGAACCCACCATCAAAACAAAAAAATCTGAACCACACCCACACACAGATACAGAAGGGAAGGGTAGACTAAGCAGAAAAATTAATGTTATTCATGGGTGGAAGCGTTGTAGTTCAATCCAAACGTGATTAACCAACACTTACCCCTTCCCTTTTCTGGGAGAAATTATTGCATGAGCCCGGTTCTGACATAAATGATGTGCAACCTACCATAAAATGACTCTGAGACCCACCACTTCGTGAGTGTGCATTCAAGGTGAGCCAGGCTCATGTAATAATTTCTCCTTTTCTGGACCAATGAAATCCCTACTTCATTCTTATGCAACAAAACTTGAGGAAATTCTGTTTCAGCGTATGAAAGTCAATGCTCTCACTGTGATTTCTCAAAAATGAGCTTCTTCACACAAAACACTTTTAATGGGACCAAGGTAAATTAAAGGGAGAAGGGGGAAACCAAGCAACTCATCCAGCATGCAGATCAACCAAAAAGAACAAATGAAAATAGTCGTAACCAATGACTCAAATGTTTGAATACCTAAAACTGAGAGACAACTATGCAGAAAAAATATGGCATGATAAAAAAAAGAAACAATATTTCAAACAGGGTTCATAATGATAAGCTTTTCTTTACCAAGCACTAAGCTACCACGTAGCTTCAGTCCTATCTTCCGGAAGCATTCTCTTTCCTCTTCTGTCATTATTCCTTGGTCTGCATCCCGTGGACTAGGTACCCATGCAGAATTCAACTTTGACAAGTCCCTCGCTGGCTTCTCTATCTTACTTTTAAGCTGCAAAATCCACGAGGATTATTTTCCAAACCAGCATTGCAGTGATCCTGATAAGATAATGAATTGAATCTTACAATGCGAAGCCTGTATTCTTGATTCCTCAATTCCCTCTCTAGTTTTTCCTTATAAGCTTCTAATTGAATTTCAGAGTCCCCTTTTGCCGTCTTCTGAAATTTGATTTGGAATTCCTGAAATTCATATAAAGTTCCACTTCTGCTTGTGTTGGTTGGTCCGCCAGGCATATAAGAAGTTTCAATTGCTTTCATTCTTGCACCTTCTTCATTGGTTTGGCATTTTCTAAGTGCAATTTCTCTGTCCACTATTACATTTGCAACTTGGCCAGGAAGAAAGTCTTTGCCTCTATAAAGTATTATAAAGAACTTATTCCGAAGCAGCAGCACTCCTCCAGTGAGACTCTGCGTATACAACATCAACATTAGAAAAATCTATCTCTGAGATGTCATTTATAGATAAGTGTGCCAAGTGCATGTTCAAGGCAACACTAGTAAGTGTGCCCGGTTGGGCACGGGTCAATATGTAACTCCTCGGACATCAAGCTTTTGAATTAATGATTCAAATAATATGGGTGATCCACTTTACTCAGATCACTATATCAGTGTCCTGGCAACAAATGATACCAGAAGATGTGGTGCTTAAATCAGAATGACTTTCAACTGAATACAATCAGAAATGGTCCACCTTGCTCAAAAATCCAGGCTACCAAAGCTCCATACAGACATAAAATAAACAAATAATAATTCAGCAAATCAGTAAGTATGATATATGTTGCTTCTCGGTATCGAACTTGCCTTAAGCTCATCTGCCATTTGCTTATTGTTGGTATTTGGAACTCCCCACTTCACAGCAATTTTAGCTATAATAGTCTTTTCCCACAACTTTAAGATAGCAGCAGCTAGGCCTTGAAGTCTTCTGTTCCTCCCTACAGAAAATAAGCAAAACTTTGAAAGCCTTCATGATGCAAAACATTCCTACATGCACACAAGCCTCTAGCATAGCGCAATACATATAATGTCATGCAACATTTCAACCAAATAACTGTTCATGCCTGTCAGACCCATTTTTTCTCAATCAATTCTCAAGCACTATTTAAGAATGTTGTTTCTTAATATGATAGCATATTTCTCTTTTCTCCTTGTTTCAGTTATCTTATGCATGTGATGTGTTCGTTGTCTGTCTATACTCTGTGTATCCATATGAGTGTGTCTGCTTTTGTTCATAGGGAAAAAACGCAATCGAAAGCTTTATACAGTAAGAAAATACCAAGGACAAAATGTGTGGGTAGAGATTGAGCAAGCTTTCTCAAGTATGTCAGTTCATCATCTTTCAACTTTGATCTCATACGTGGAGGACAAAGCCTTGATGGAGACCTGAATCCTTTAACTACTTCTGGAAGCAAATCTGCATCTACTGGCAATGGCTTTCGCATCCACCAGTCAACAAAACGAGGTCCAAAGCCATCTAATAATCTATCAGTTTCTCTCTCAAACAGTGATCCATTAATTGGTTGTGTATTCAATTCTGCTTCCATTAAGATGCCAGCTGATATAGACTCTTCTTCTCCACCATTTCTGGGAAAACTTTCCTCGATTGTAGCCATATTAAAGTTTTTCTTCCCCTGATAATTGCATCCTCTATAAACAACATGAATATCTTTTCTGGTCCAAACAACCAAGCCTCCTGTCTTCATCTGTTTACAAAGGAATGAAAAGAATGCAGTTGTTGCATTTTGATTGCTCCAGGTGTACCAGCAAATTTTAAAAAAGAAAAGACAACCCATAAACAAGTAGCCTTATTTTAAAGTTGCAACAAATACAAACAAGAACATCCGAGATAGTATGCCAATCTCTACAATATGAGCAACAAATCATTCACCCATATACTAAGCAGTACAGTTTACACAGATCAATCACAAATAACCCTTTTCCAGGCAGAATTCTTACATCGGCCCAAAAAAGGGTCAATGAAGCTTTGCATAGAACATGTGCTAAAAGCAGCAAGATGAGCAATCTGAAAAGAATTATTACTGCATAGTTTAGAAATTGATCTTCTTTTCTTAGGAAAATAAGTTTAAAATTTGATCTTCTTTTTCTTATGAAAATACGGTCTTTTAAACACAAGTTCTTAATCAGGGTGGAAATCAAGCTTCTGAACAGAAATCATGTCTTTCCATGAATTACGAACACTTATCTCCAAAGTAACTTCCAAAAAAAAAATTACAAGAATCAATAAACCAGCAAAAAATGAGTACAAAAAAGTAAACCAACTAACCTCAACAATATCTCTTGCTCTATTCATATTTCTACACAAAGGCATATAGAATTTAATCATAGCCAGCTCACTCGTTTTCCAAGTCAATCGTATCTCATCAACTACACTCTGTGTCACCCCAGCTTTCTTCACCTTTACCCAAGTCCTCATCTTTGCAGCCTCTCCTCTCAATCTCTCAAGTAACTCCTTATCAAGACTCAACTCGGCCTTGCTAACCACCTTCTCTTTTTTCATTCTCCAATTCCCAACTCTCTCTTCTCTCACCCATGGCAGCTTTTTTTCCCTAAACCCCAAAACCCCATCTCCGTTAAGCTGTTTTAAACCCTCTCCAATCTCAAAACCCCCAGAATTCTCTGGGGTTTCCTTCAAGTTTTGATCTTTTTGTAGTTTTTCAATACTTCTTACAATCCTTTTATCACCGAAAACACTTAAAATCCTTTCTTTTCCGAGCTGCTTTAAACTCTCTCCACTCTCAGAAATCTCATGGATGTCCTTCAAGTTTTCATCTCTTTGCAGTCTTTCAACACTTTTAACAATCTGTATCATTGCTTTATTGCCTCTAACCCCACTTTCTTTAGCAGTCAAAGCCTTGTCATCTTTTTCAATCTTGTCATTCTTTATTGGCTTCTTGTTTTTGGGGTTTGTGAGGTTAAGGAGTTCGTGGGGTTGGAGAATGAGAGGACCCTTTATCCATGGAGGTGTTGGCACTTTAACATTGGTGGTGGCATTGGATTGCGAAATGGGGTTTGTTAACACCGCAAGTTCTTTGTTGTTGTTGTTTGCAATCATAAATGAAGGGGTTGTTATCTGGGCATTGTTTAAGGTAGTATTACCATGCTTTTTTGTTGTTGGGTTTAAGGAGGATGTGATGGGAGTGTAAGAAGAGAAAAATTTGAGACACAGAGCTGATGAAGCCATGAGTGGTTGATTCACTTGTGAGTGAGCGAGCGAGCGAGCGAGAGTGGATTTTTTTCAATAATGAGAGGATGCCGTTTTCTACAGTAAAAACACTGCTAAAAAGATTCGTCATTAAATCATTGGCTAATCAGTCGAGAGACCCCTGAGACTTTTGGTCGAATCCAACTACACCCATGAACTATTAATTTTCTGATTTTAATCCCTTAAACTATCAAGTCAAGGTAGTACACTGCCTTCTTTTGGGTCCTTCAGGTTTTTTGCATGAAAATTGAGAGGTAATAGTCATAGACGTTCAAATCACATTCTAATTAATGGGGATAATGGATGGAAGCCTAAGGAACCCTATTGCCTTGACCTTATGATTTGATGGATCAAAATCAGGAAATTAAACGTTCAGGGATCTCTCCTCCAATTAGCATAAAATATAGCTACAGTTCACAGGCTTAGAAATAAAAGAGATTAGCGCATGTATGGTCTAGATGCATAATGGAATTGGAGACTTACTTGGAAGGCTGGAATGGACTCTTCCATCACTAGTTGACATGTAGCAATGATATTTTATTTCGCTCATACAACAAAAGCATTGATTATAGGTAACGACACCGTTTGTTTATATAGGAGAAACCAGCCTAGGATTCTTGCCAAAGAGCTTCCTTCTTAAATTCAAATTTAAATTCTAAAATTTAATTAATAAATAGAAGGAAAGGAGTAGAGAGAAAATAAGAAAATTCTATTTCATTTGTTTCAGTTTCATTTGAGATTCAATAAATATATCCCACCATTTCTTGCTTTTCAATTTTCATCATAAGAAACAATAATTTAGAATCATTACAAAATGATATTTTAAAAATAAAAAAACAATATATATTATTTTTAGAAAAATATCTCAAAAATATAAAAATTCATTCCAAAATATTTATTTTTATATTTATGTTTTCAATCAAATACATTTCTATCTCCTCCATCCCATTTCGATTTCCACTCCTTCAACCAGCAACCTCCTGAACACTTTGTAATCTCAGTACATAACCCATCTTTAGTTTACAACCTGCATTAGATGGTTTTAAGTATTACATATTGTCAATAACATGATACAAATCCCATCGAACATAAATGATTATTAGTGTTATTGTTTCTTAATAGCACTAATAATTCCTGAATGGCATGATGCAAATGTATAATGGACAGAGAAGTTACCAAGCAGTGTCACTCGAACCCTCAACTCTTTCCTTTTCCTTTTTTTTTTTTCCCTGTGTGTCTGTGTTGGGAATGATCCCTTAGCTCCTTAGCTCGTTGGTTTGGTTTCAATCTAGAACAAATTAGCCAAGTACAAATCCCCCTTTCTTTCTTTTTTTGGTCTCAAAGGAAAGAAAAGGTTCGAATTTCATATACATTGGGAAAGAGGAGGAAACTAATGTCAAATTGAGCTACAGCTTGTAAAACAAATTTGACAGCATAAAACCAACCTCCTTATCACTTCATAGCTACTGCACTAGTCTCCCCATTTGAATACAAACATAAACATAGAGAAGATGGGGAAAAAATAACACTTCTGTGGCACAGTTTATTTATTGAAATTATAGGTATCCAAATACTACATGCATGCCTACTGCACCTTCTGTGCTTTCTGGCATGAATCATCCTCAGGGTCACGAAGAGTTCCCAGCATCCAATCCATCCATATGGTATAATGGCCATAATTATGCTTGTATGTAGTATGATGAATTGTGTGGTACCCAGCACCCATTATGGGCCATAGGTTGCCATGGATGCAATCATGGATGTTGGCTGTCCATACACCCTCAATGAATAAGAGGGCTATGTGTGACCTAAAATGGATTGGCACAAGAAAGAGAGCTATAACATGTGGTACAGCTTGTAGAATCCCATCCAGTGGGTGAAATGCCAGACCTGAAATAGACAATTACTTCTAGTTAGTGATCCAGATTAAAAATTCTGATTATAATGGTACATTAATAGGGATATCTCACTAAAATAAAAGTAATTCCAAGTAGTTAACAATGCTAAAATATGACTTGATTCAAATAAAAGCAATTGCTTAATGTGAAGTCAACAATACCTTCTCCTCAAGGGAAATCTTTCACTAAATCCCTCACAACCACCACGCTGAATTCTGAAATTCAGTGGTATAGAGACTAAATAAATCCCATATTCCTTAACCACGTCACCAAATGTATGGAACAAAATTTCAACATGTCGTCGAACGTATGAGACGAAAGTCCCAAAAACATAGTGTTTTCCCCTGTATAGAAGCCACCTGATGCTGACGCAATTATCAACAAAGTTTCTACCAATTCATCAATGATTTACTTTTACACTCTTCTAATAGAGGGCAGCTTCTACATTTTAAACCAACTTTCTGGAACTTTGATCCCACAGATTCATTAACTGAATCATACAATGTGGAATTTTTGTCTGGCACGTTCAGTGACTTGATCACACAACGTGGGTTGTTTCAGTTGTATCATTACCAAAGTCGGGAATTCAGTGCGGTGTTTTTGTGAAATTCAATGAAAAGTTGGTCAAAGAACACAATTTGCAGCAAATTAAGTGCATTTCGAAGGTCATGCTAATAGAGCAAAAGAAAAAAGGTAAGTAGTCAACATTAGCAGAAGAATAATCTTGTGTTATAACCTAATCCAGTTATCTTAGTAAATAGTGAAAGTTTTGAATTTGTACTCAAATATTAGAGCAAATCAAGCAAAGCACACCTTATAATAAAAGCTTTCAGCCAATAAGCTACAACATTCGTGTAGCAGCAAATTCTGCAATGCCTTCCCTGTACACCTTTTCCAAAAACATCACACTTCATCCACAATTTTTTTCACTAAATTCTGCAATTTTTACACTACATTACACTGGTGATCCAAATATGTCCACATAGTTGGTACCAATGTACCATATCAGGTCACCTTCAGGCCAGATATGGATTGCTTATTGCTGAAATTCAGCAACAAAGAAGGCAGTTCTCTAATAGTCACATTTTCTTTAATTGTAACAAAGTACCGGAACTATACTTTTCAAGGGATGGAATTATTTTTTTGTCAGTGCCAAATTTCCACTGTTACAAAATAATATCCAGCACAAACCTCATATCCAGTCACGGTGTTACTGGCTATGGCCATGTTTGGTAACACTTGCAAACTGGCATTGAACCTCTTGCAAAATGAGTTGAGAAATAGCATGGAGGAGCTAGATTTGGATAAGGAGTTTTTAGGTTATTGTAGAATTTGTTTCATAAACAGTGGAACTAAATAGACTGGATTAGAACATACCAGCAAATGGAGAAAGAGTGTTCTGTTTGTTGTAGATGTGATGGGTTGCATGAAGATGCTTGTACAAAGGTTTTATATCATGTAATTCTCTATGCATCCAGTAAATCCCAAACTCCACAATAACAAGATACATAGCCAAATACGTGATGTAGGCAAACCAGCCAACTTCAGATATGCTAAAGAAACACTTTGTCCAGCCATTTTCAATCATGTATTCAGAAACAGTTGGAAGCAGAGTGTACCATGGCATCGCCTTCATAGCAACATGTATTTGTAAGAGCATGGCTCTATTTGAAGGGATGGCATCTGCAATGGGAATATGCAAGAGATCAAAAAAAGGTGTAATCTTGAGCCTGATAAGGAAACTAGCACAACATCTTCCCAAAGTGAATGATACAAGATTCTAAATGAAACCCAAATAATACCTTACATATGAAAACCTAGTATGACCATCTTACATAAGAAAACTCTACCAATAAATCAATCAACAACTTTTAAAAGTCAAGCTTATTGGTTGAAATAGCAGGGCAACCTTATTAAAGAGATACGCACATGCTATAGGCAAATAGGAACAGGAAAAAAATAACATAAGAAATAAAAAGTGGTAATTTCCCTGCAAATAGGGACAGATGGCGGAAAAACATGAAATGCAGTAACTTCTATACACATCGTAACTCCTGTTGTCATAATCATGTAATGAAGTAATGTTATTTTATGTGGCATTCGGGCTTCAGCACATCATGCTAACTAAATGGCAATGTGAAACTCACAAAGAAAAAGGGAGCAATTGCAGTGAATATAACTTGCAGAAAAAGAGGTAAAAAATATTACATATTTCCAAAAAAGTTAAAATAGGTAAGCATGGGGGACAAGAATATGGTATAATATGTAGTTATATTTAAAAGCAAAGTAGGGAAAGCAAGTGATTATTATTTAAAAGTGTTTTTTATCAAGGTTTTATATTATTATTTTGCACTTGAAGCATCAATAACTCCATAACTAGAGCATGTTTTATAATAATATGTCTAATAATATAAGATACCTTTAATTTATGGTAAATGTTCATCTTAAATGTAGGCCTATCACATAAATCAAAGGATTGATTGATGAGTTTAACTACTGAAATTGAGAAGACAAAAAGAGGGCTAAGCTTAGAAAAGAGATGTTGGTTCATTCCAAACTGGAACACCATTCGGTTAATTGATCATAACTGGAGCTGTAAAACTTGGATTTAGGTATGGTCTATATGGATGTAAAGCTAAGACATAGACCTAAAACTTTCATGAAAAGTCCAAGATTCAAAAAGACCATTTTCAAGTTCAAATTGTAGCAACAACGGAGAAGTCAGAATTTGTCTTACAGCCCAGACATTGTTCAGTGTTCAGCCCATATATCAAGTTCTACAAGTCCAAATGCACCGATTCTTTTTTTGTTGGAAAGCTGAGACAATTTCCTAGAACTTTCATGAAGACCATCTGTTCAAATTCTGATTTTAGCAATGACGTTTTGTTCAGACAAGAAGATAGGGATTGTCACCAAGTCAAGATGTGGCCACCCACTCAACAATTAGTCATCAAATCAATAATTCCAAATTTTGGCCTATAAAAGGAGGTCTTTGCCATGCATTTATGCATCTTGGTTTTCAGATCAAGATAATGTTCTTGCTCTCTCTCTTTATATTTTGTTAATGCTTAAGTTTTGCTTTCATTAATCTCTTGTTTATGCCTTTCATTTTCTTTCCTTTACTTAGTTAACTTATATCTTATTTATGTTCTTATCTTGTTTATTTATGTTTCTCTCTTTTCATATTTAGTTAAGTTTATTATGTCAAGGTGAAAAGGTTACATTAATGGTGTAAGAATAAGTATAGTATAAACTCAATATGGACCTTAATGTTTGATACTAACATATTTTGTATTTGTTATCTTATTCACTCTTAATACTTTGCTTGTTAAATGGTTAATCTAGATTTATGTTGTATAACCCTTGGTACAACAAATACTTGGCACTTTCATAGCCCAACCGTATGGTATAACCGACACCTGTGCTATGAAAGGAACTTGATTTATTGTTAACATAAATTATAATCATGAATACCTGACAACATTTACAAGTATTAACATTATTTGAATAAGATAACTAATGTAATCATGTTAATAATTTATAATCCGATTGAAACCTCCTTTGTGTGTGATTTCCGATTGAGTAATAAAAGGAATTTATATTATACTTGTTTGAAATATCATTAGTGGATCCTCTAACCTTGACAATTATTTTATCCTTGTTTAATCCTTACATCAATATCACATCTCAAAGCTCTCTTCAACTCCTTTTCTATTATTATCTATTTCTTTATTTGTAGTTTATACAGTTAACCTCCCTGTGGTTCGACCCCGGTCTTGCCAGGTTATTTATTACTTCAACACTCCTACACTTGGGAGAAGACATTAATCTTTTGGTCATGTCAGCAAGCAATGTAGCTAAGAAAACAAAGGCATGGGATGGCCTTTAAATTGACAAAATATGCATCTTATAGGGCAAAACAACTAGAAGGTTGACATAAAGATCGAAAACTAATAAATAAAGAAACTCAGATTCACATTCAGGAACATTTACCCTCAAAAAAATTAGAAACATTTGATATCTAGATCGGACACTTGAAAGTTTAAATAGAGGAGGCAGGTATTCGCACTGCATCAATCAACTTAAAATTTTCATTGCAGATCTGGAGGTGGGAAAAAAAAGGAAGAAAACCCAATATAATACAGTAAATAGATCATTAAAAAGAACACAGGCATTAAACAACTCAGACATAAACATTAATTCACAATTGAGATACATTCAAAATCCAAGTGAAAAAAATTCTTGAAAAGTTTAGAATAAGAATAGATGATACAACAATCAAACTTGACATCAAAGCAGATACTATAAATAAGCACCTGAGCAAAAGCAGCCAATAATAAGGTCATCAGTGGACTATAAACAAAGACCCAAACTTTACAACTAGCCATCCACTCTGTGTTGAGAAAAGCAACAGTAACAGTACAAATGATTCGAGCAATACCAACTCATCAAATCTTCCAACCACAAATGTATCATCTCACAGTCAAATTGCAAAGCTTCAACAGTAACAAAATTAAGAATCCAGGGAGGAAAAAGGAAAACAGCATGATACCAGTAACATCAATTGTCAACCATGAAAAAGCATAACAAAACAAAAATCCAGATTCAAAATCAACAACAGAATCGACCATTACTTATCAATCATAAACATCACAAAAGAAGAACTTTTAAAACTAAAAAAAAAACAAAATCAAACCATATCTATTAATTAACTAGAAAAACTAAGCCAGTTATTCCAAAGAAACATCTAGACAGAATTAAAATAAAAATAAAAAATTCATACTCCAGAAAGAAAGACAAAAAATTGGACCCAAAGTCAAACAGTGAACGACGAAAAAAATAAATAAACAAAACCCAGATTCATGAATTCAACAAGTGAGCAAAACCCATCTCACATCAAGAAAAACATCAAACAAGAAAAAGAAATGTGCCCTTTACCTTTAGGAACATAAACGTTGCGTTTCAAGTAATAAATATAGAAGCACCAGAGAAGTCCAGAGATGAAGTAAAGAAGAGTTCCAGCAACGAAGTTACGAAGCCAAGTCTGCAAGAAATGAGGTAGCGTGACCCACCAACTGGAGGGTAACAAATGACGCAAAACAATGTTGTTGAACATTGTTGTCTCGTCCAAGAACTGCTGCCAGTACTTGTCTCCCTCCATGTTTATGGTCTTTCAGATTCCCGACGACACGCCGCCGGCGATATAAGATTGAGAGAGAGAGAAGTGTGATATAGATGTCTGATGTTCGAGGGTGTTTGGGTTAGAGATGGAGGTTGAGGTATGGGTGTGGAAAGAAATATTAGCTTTTGTAGTTGAATTTTATGCATAATTAGATTGTATCCAACTACAACCTCAACCACAAAAACTAAATCAAACACAGTCAAAGAGGGAACTAAAACGTGCGTGGGCGCTGTTCTAGTGACACTACCAGGAAGTAGGAGTTTGGAGTAGAAGAGGGTTTTTGTTTTTTTTGCCGTTACTGCACTGTGCTGTGAGACTATTTTGTATACATGTTGTGTGACGTGGTGTTGAACACTTGAACCACATCCTTGCCACAGCCTCACTTTTTTCTTTTATTTGTTAGGGTCCTTTATTTACTGAAAAATAAAATAAATTTATTTTTAATATTTAGTAATGTCATTAAAAATAAATTAAAAAATATTTTTTAATGTTAGGTTATATTATAAAAATATAATATATTTGATAAAAAAAATATATTTTTTAAGAGAATTTAAATAACTATCTTCATATAAATATCTATTTAGATTATAAAAAAAATAAAAGTATTTTAAAAAAATTTGAAAATTTTTTATTTTTTCCTTACTTTAAATTAGTAATTCTTTAATATTATAAATCATTTTAATATATTAATATTAAAAATAATTTTAAAAAAATAAAAATATATATTATTTTAATATATTTTTAAATTAAAAAATATTTTAAAAAATAACATCATCATCGACCACACTTCCAATACTGTAACCTACGGTTAATAGATTGAGCATTATAATATAATATAATATTAGATATGTCTTGGCCTTTCGGACAACAAGTACACGTAAATAGAGAGAACCTGAATACAAGAGTCGTTCCCAGTAGAGTCCGGACTTTGAGCGTTCGCTTCGCCGAGAAATTTTATTGTATTAAGAAAAAACTTAAACTTTTCGGTATTTCAGTGTACAAGTTCACAGTGAGCAATATCTTTTTTATTATTTTTTTTATTTTATTCTGTTTTAATTTTTTTTCCTTTTTTTCTCTTTCTCTCTATCTTTTTTTTGTTTTTTTTTGTTTTTATTTTGTTTTTACTTTTTTCCCATTTTTTTCTCTTTTTATTTTTTTCCCATTTTTTTAGTTTTTATTTTTTTTTGTTTTTTTCTGTTTTTTTTTTTTTGGTTTTCTATGCCTTTACGGGTTTTTCTTTGTGTATTTTTTTTAATGAATTTTTTTGTTTAATTTAGTTTGTTAATGTTAATTTTTTATTTAGTTACCAAATTTTCATAACACGGATCCCTGGTTTGACGGGTTAACCTGATTTGACGAGTTAAC
>Ga0325414_1000671_pt1 | contig 29494 bp, 18 predicted proteins | sample PopdelMetagenome_8_FD_206183 | JGI IMG/M metagenome (GOLD analysis project Ga0325414, IMG submission 206183) | Populus deltoides microbial communities from Bellville, Georgia, United States - Leaf-PdKOR-R3 | ecosystem: Host-associated > Plants > Phyllosphere > Phylloplane/Leaf | place: USA... | reverse complement strand
ACTGCATCTTAAAATCCTGATAATAGTCCAATTCCAACCAGAAACTTTTCATAGTATTGTAATATTCAATAACCATCATATTACCTTGTTTGGTCATTGAAAGCTTCATCTTAATCTCATAGATTAACGCAGCATCCTTCACTTTAGAGTAGGTCTATCTCACTGCATCCCATATGTCTTTTGTTGTAACCAGAAACATATAAGGCCCACAAACTTCTGGCATAATAGAGTTTCATAGCCATGACATAATCATGGAGTCTTCTTCATCCCAGAGTGTAAACTTTGGGTCTTCTGGACTAGGAGGATTGTCCATCAAATGGTTAATCTTTCCCTTTCCTTTGAGAAAGGTTTTTACTATCTGTGACCACTTTAGATAGTTTTTTCCATTCAGTCTATAGGATGACTGTAAACTCTGGAATTCCCCTGATATTTGGGTTTCTTTTGTAGTGTTTTCAGATGTGTTTTTTCTGATCTGGACAGGTCTGCTAAAGCAAGTGACTAGAATTGTCAGGACAGATGGGAATGGGAGAGGAGGAATCCCAGATTTAGACTCTGATATAGAGAGAGATAGGCTAAAAAAAATATAGGCTCAGTTTAGGCTCTGATACCATATGGAGAGTTGTTAAATTCTGACTTCTCACTTTATTTCATAATGAATTGTTGAATATATACAGCATCTACATATCTATATTAGGACAGCTATTAACTACACATAAATAGGTATTATTGCTAGGTTCTGATTTATAGGAAATGATATCTGACTTTCTGTTTTTTACTCCCAACAAATCAGCTTCAAATCTACCATAATTACTTCAAAATCTTCAACACATATTATGGGTGCATACCTATGTCTTGGGATGGAAATATGAACTACGACCTATTAAAATATTAGTTCAGACACAGGAAGTAGGTCAGGTTGTAATTCTAATAATTGCATCATGCATGCAAGCCTTAAGGGGAAGCTGGTACAAACCAGGGGTGAGTACATTGGCAGGTGAATTGACAAGCTCTTTTCCAAAAATTACAGCAGAAGAAACATCTTCAGCATATTTGAGCTTCTTCACTAGCTCAGGTCCAGTTCCAAGACCAAGAATATCCACAGATTTAAGCACAGGTCTCTTTGAATCCGACTTATACCTATTATCTTCATATGTCCCCAGCACAGTCCCTGTCACAGTTTAAACCATTCAACATAAATTATTTCTAACAGTTGAAACAATCAATCCACACAATACCATCAACTCCTAATACAAGTACCAGATACTATCGCCGAAGCAGTATTAAGTTTTGATTCATTCGAGATGCTTCCAGTTGAAGCAAGCACAATACCAACATCACTGGCTTGAGCAGTCTTAGCAGCAGCCGCAATGGCCTCACCAAAATTGCGAAAATTATATGTGTTTGTTGCAGACTGTCCAAGGCTAATCAAGCCGATTCTTTTGGAACCAAGACCTGGAAGTCTAAGAACCAATGACTGGCCAGGTTTTCCTGTGAAATCCTCCTCAGAAGAGGCTTCACTTAATTGACCACCCAGCTTAGCATCTAGCTTTTTCAAAAGAGAGTTCTCGAACTTCTTGCTGTCATCCTTGGCCATATCTTTCTCTGTAACACCAACAGCAAGTATATCCCCTTTCCATTCTGCCACGTCAATTTCTTTTGCAGAAAAAGCAATCTGTCAAGGATTACACAAACACATGATCCATCTTTTTAGTACCCGGTAAACAACAATCAAAATGCAAATAATCACAAACTTCACCAATTATTATTTGATCAAAGCACATATCGGCAGGGGAAAACACCAATCAGGTCGCATATATTTATCACAGCTTTAAGGCATAAATCACACGTAGAGACGCGAAATCAAGGAGGTTTGAAAGCAAAGAAATGAAACCCCACCAACAAAAAACAGTATGATTAGAATTTTAACCCTTAATGATCAATCAAAACCATAACTTTATGCGAAACAAAAACAAAATCACAGATTGGTTTCAACCAATATTACTCATATAGATGTAAAAAGACATGCAAATCTATAGTTGGCTTTAAAAACAAAAACCATTGACAAAAGTAAATAAAACATTCCAACCGCAAAAAAAACACAAATCTATTATTGACTTTAAAACTTATAACCATCATCAAAAATCAATAATCTTGATAATCTAAACACAATATACAAAGAAACAAAATGTGGGGTTTATTCTTTTAGGGGAAATTACAAGAGATTGACCTTAGGGACGTCGATGTTAGCAGGCTGAGTAAGGCCAAGAGTGGCACGAGCTGAGTGAGCCATGAGTTTGACTCCTCGTCTTCTGTAAGAATCAAAGGGTGAAACTGAAAAGGTGAATCTAAGACAAGGAGCTGACTTCAACTTCGTGAGAAACAAGGACGGGGAAAAGGAGAAAGATGATCGGACAACAGTAGTAGTAAATGAGGTGGCCAAGGATACTACAATAACGGCCATTTTTCGGTGTGGGTTTCTCTATTTATTTATAATGAATCCATCCGTCAAAAAATTTGACAAGATATAAGTTAAACTAGTTAGCGAATGATGTCACGAGTTAATTTATATATATATATATTAAAAAAATAAAATTTAAAAATATTATATTTATTTATAAAACTATACCCAAGAGTTTTAGATTTGACTATAACACTTGACCCAAGATTAATATTTATAATATTAATAATAACATTAAACTTGCATGACCCAAGTTTAAGTGGGTCTGACTGCAATATCAGATCCAGTAGCCCTGGATGTGGGTTTAGCTGCAAGATCGTGTCATAAAAGTGTGATAATCAAATAGATTAATTAAAAAAAACAAAGAAAAAAATCAACAGAAAGGAAAAAAAACTAATGAAGAAAAAGAAATTTTTTTGAATTAACTGGGTTAACCCTTCAAACCAGGTTAACCTGTCAAACATTGGATTCGTGTCGTGAAAGTTTGATAACTAAATAGAAAAACAAATTGACGGGTTAACCCAAAATTAATTGGGGTAACTCGTGAAACCAGGTTAACCCATCAAACCCGGGATCCGTGACATGAAGTTTGATAACTAAATAGAAAAAATTTAACATTAACAAACTAAATTAAATGAAAAAAATAACTAAAAAGAAAAAAAAACAAAAGGCATCAACCTTTTCATTGTGGACTCCACAATCAAAGGTATAAAAATAGCAAAAAAGCAAAAATAAATAAATAAATAAAGGCATCAGCCAATAACTAAATAGAAAAAAAAAATTAATATTAATGAACTAAATTAAATAAAAAAATATTAATTAAAAAGAAAAAATACCTATAAGAAGAAAAAAAAACTAATGAAGAAAGAGAAAAAAATCTAAATGAACTCTGAATCAACTGGGTTAACTCGTCAAATCAGGTTAACCCGTCAAATCTGGGATCCATGTCATAAAAGTCTGATAATTAAATAAAAAAATAATATTAAGAAAGTAAATTAAAAACAATTAATTAAAAAAACAAAGAAAAATGCAAAAAAAAAAACTAAAGGCATCAACTTTTTCATTGTGGAATGCACTGAACAGTTCATAGTAAAAGGCTTAAAAAGAAAAAGAAAAGGAAAAAAAACAAAGGCATATGCCACGGGTTAATTTTTTTCTTGGATAAAAAATATCAAAAAAGGCTAAGATCTAAGAGTGTTAGGTTTTTCTGCAAAGATATATCCAAAAGTCTTGAGTCTAGCTGCAACGCTTGACCCAAGAGTAATATTTATAATTTTAATAATAATTTAAACTTATATGACTCAAGTTTAAGTGAGTATGACGGTAACACCAGATCTAATAGCCTTGGATGTGGGTCTGGCTGCAAGGTCGTGTCATAAAAGTGCGATAATTAAATAGATTAATTAAAAAGAAAAAAAACAACATAAAGAAAAAAAAACTAATGAAGAAAAAGAAAAAAAATCTGAATTAACTGGGTTAACCCTTCAAATCAGGTTAACCCGTCAAACCTGGGATTCACGCCATGAAAGTTTGATAACTACATAGAAAAAACAATTGACAGGTTAACCCAGAATTAATTGGGCTAACCCGTGAAACCACGTTAACCCATCAAACCCGAAATATTTTTCATGAAAGTCTAATAACTAAATAGAAAGAAATTTAAAATTAACAAACTAAACTAAACGAAAAAAATTAATTAAAAAAATTCCAGGTTAACTCGTCAACCAAGTTAACCCGTTAAACCCGGGATCCGTGTCATGAAATTTTGATAACTAAATTAAAAAAATTTAAAATTAACAAACCAAATTAAATAAAAAAATTACTAAAATAAAAAAACAAAAAAAATGACGGGTTAACCCATGAAACCAGGTTAACCCATGAAACCTGGGATATGTGTCATGAAAATCTAATAACTAACTAGAAAGAAATCTAACATTAACAAACTAAAGTAAACGAAAAAACTAATTAAAAAGAAAAAAAAAGCAAAAAAAAATTTTCGGATTAACTCGTCAGATCATGTTAACCTGTTAAACCCGAGATCAGTGTCATGAAAGTCTGATAATTAAATAAAAAATTTTAACATTAACAAACAAAAAAATTTTTATAAAAGGGAAAAAAAACAAAGAAAAAACCATAAAGACATAAAAACAGCTAAAAAACAAAAAAAAAACAGCTAAAAAAACAAAAAAAAAAGACAGTTCATCTTTTACTGTGAACTGCACTGAGCCACAGTAAAGGACTGAGCCGTTTTAGTTATAGTTTAATTATTTTTTATTTTAAAATAATATTTAAAAATTTATTTTTAATTTTAATACTTAAAAAAATTTATAAATTTTTTTTATAAAATGATAGTTCAATTACCATCTCAAGTACACATTGTTTAAAATAGACATGAATGATGCATTGACACCAGCTTAGTGTGCTGACCAAGGTTATTAAAAACGAGTTTTGACTCGTAAAATGGGATCCAAGGTTATTAAAAACGAGTTTTGACTCGTAAAATCATCCGATTTTACGAGTCAAAAAGTATAAAACGTGTAAAATCGAGTTTACCTAATTGAATTTGTAGACCTTATACTAGAAGAATTACCCTATATGTTGATAAGATAAAACTAGATAATCGATTAGTTATTAAATAATAAAATGGAGTAGGATAATTACAAATTGATACCACTTTGTTAAGCTATAAATAGTTATTTCACCTATGCTCAGCCGCAGGCTGGATATTATTTTTCTAATAAAAAAGTTGAACATGTAGGCTTTTTTTACACCTTTTTTACATAAAAATATTAAGTGTAAATTGAAAATTTTATATACACGTCTAATTAAATAAATCAAGAATCATCTATGTCAATAAATTAAAAAAAAAATCATTAACAATAACTAAATACATATATGGAAAAGTCAAGAGGCAGAAGTAGATAAAGATATTTAATCTCGCTACACCAGCCATTTACTCAATAGTGTTCAATGACTCTGTTAATTAAAATACCTCTTAATTTTATTAAATAATAGTAAAAATAGACACATATAAAATTGATTGATTAAAATCAAAGACAAAAAATATCTCGCAAGTTGCACCTAATACAAATTCTATCCAAAAATAAATATTTTTAATCTTTAAAAATAAATTTCAATTATACAAAACATACAAAAATATAGATAAATTAGAATAACCTCTTAAAAAATTAAATACACATAAAATAATTAAAAAATAACCACTATTTAAAAAGAGGTAAATAAAAAATCATAGAGTAGTGGTATTAATTTAAAAAATTATTTAAAAAATATATATAAAAAATAATTTTTTAAAAGACAAAAAAAAAAGAATAAGGCTAAGCATTGCTAGGCCTAGCCCATTTAGAAAAGGCTCGCGGGTGGCTCTATTTAAAAAAAAAAACTCAATTAGGGCAGATGACATATCATCTAACCTAATGTTTTTTGAAAACAAAAATTTTAGATGATGCATCGCCTGATTTTCCCTAGATTTCGGCCGTTATATCAATCGAAAAAACAAGATTTATGTATTTTTACACAAAAACTTATTTTGACTCAAAACAACTAGAAAAGAACCTAAACACCTTAACAAACACGTAAATGACCTTAAAAAAAACACACACACACAGAACCCCGAAATAAAAAATATTCCCGAGTTTGAATTTGGTTTTTAAGCAATTTCGAGGTAAAAAAACACCTAAGCGAAATTCTCCTAACCAAATAGAACCCGTTGACACCAAGTCAACAATTTTGATGGTCAAAATCGATATCAAAATTAATTTTTTCTCTCTACCATCATAATCCAATGATTTTTCTTTCTTTTCTCATACCAGAGATTAAAAATATACAGGTTCATATATAAAATTATCCATAAAATAATTGCTAACATTACTCTAAAAACCTTTGATGTTATTTAAAAGATATAGTCTCATTGTATAATTTTAAAATATTATTATAATTTTTTTATTTAAAAATAATTTTATTTTAATATATATATATTAAAAAAAAAATCTAGGGAAGGGCCAAGATAGACAATCATAAGTGCACATTGACTTAAAAAGTTGTATTAGGTATATATCGGATTACAAGGCTAAACCAAGGAGCCTATCTTTTTAAAAAAAAATAAAAAGAATGATATTTTATTCAAGTACACTCAAACCATTAGTTATCAACTTTATATTTTTTAAAGGAAAGTAATTTAATTATTTTATTAATTTGAAAATTTAGAAAAGATTTAAAACCTCTAGACAATTTTTTAATAACCAACATGTCAATATGTCACGTGAAAATTTCAAATTACATGAACACCAAGACATTTCATTTTTTTTTTCTTCCAATGATAAAAAAAATAATTTTATTATAGGAATGAATAGTAAACTAATTGGAGTTGCATAATGTTTTTTTATTTATTAACATGGGTGTTCGGGCCAACTTGCATGTACCTCGACTAATCTCACGGACCTTAAAATTAACGACCATGTAAATCTCTAGTGGCCATCATATTAGTAACCACAAGACTTGAACTTAAAATTATAAGAAAAATAAATGCTTTAATCCTAAATTCTTATCAAAACTACTTGTATAATTTTTTTTTATTATCGTGTTAGAGTTTTTTTTGATTAATTATTCCCTCAAAATTGTCACACACACACACACACACACACAAATCGTGATCTTTACAGTAATCACAAGAAAACACAACTCAACATTTTCCTAAATAGGCATGAGGCATGCCAAATTGCTAAATTTCGAAGGACATAAATAGAAATTAATCAGCCAACGACAGTGAACAAGAAGGTGGCAAGATGCAAGGACTGTAGGTTTATGAAGCAAATGACATGTCGTTATTGAAAAATCCCAAGCAGGCATGAGAAGCCATCCCATCCCATCCCAGTCCAGAACGAACAAATTCAAAGACTCATCACAAATTTTGAATTTCTTTCTTCTTCTTATCCTCCTCCAAAAAGGAGACTCAAAAAGAAAATAAAATGGTGGGAGCGAACTTGAAAGCACAAACAATGAAACTGATGGAGAAGAGAAGTGCTTTGGAAACTGAGATGAATGTCATCATCGACCGCCTCTGTCAGCCTGGCGGTCCTGGTCTCTCCGGCAACCTCGTCGATTCTGAGGCACATAAATTCTCTTCTTCGTCTTTTTTTTTTAGGGTTTTATGTATCCGTGGCTGTTAAGATTTGCCGAGTATTTTTGGTTTTAATTTATTTCTTAAAAAAAATTCTAGGGTTTTCCTCGGTCGGATATTGATATTCCAGTCGTTAGAGCTGAACGACACCGTCTTGCTGGTACTGCCCTTCCCTTTCCCTTTCCCTTACTTTTTTTTTACTTCAATCTCTGTAGTTTTTTTTTTGTGTTTTGTATCAATAGAGCTGCGGAATGATCATAAGGAGATTACAGAGAAAATAAATGAGAATATACAAGTTCTGCATTCAGCCAGGCTTGCAACCAAAGATTCAGGTACGTAGATATGTAATAATGTTATTAATTGAGCAATGTTATTTGCTCATAATTTCTCTCAATTATCATTGCATGTTGGGCATGGACTTGCAGTACAAATACTTGCCTCGTTTGTATTGAATGATGACAAGTAGTTAACTGTGCTTATGTTCTTCATTGGAGAGGAACAAAATACAAAACTAATCAAATGATTAAATGATGATCAATCTTTATTTTCATGTTTTTTTTTTTTTTTAGAAAAACACATTTTCTGTTGGCAGTCATCTTTGATCGCTTCCTGTTCATATCTATAATAGAGTTGATATGTTTCCCACGAGCCAATTATCTCTGCTTAACTTCTATACTTCAAGATAGAAATACTTATGCTATATCTCAATAAGAAATTGGCTTCTTCTCTGTGATAAGTTGACTGACTAGTTCTTCCTCACTTGCATGGAAATGATGGGGTGTCAAATAATCAAAACTCAGTGGTTGGCAATGCTGTTCCATCTGCAACTTCCCACAATGTTGTTCTTAGAGATTCCCCCAGTTCCATGGATGTGGACATGATGGGTAGCATACCCTTTGCTGTGGTTGATGAAATTGCTGATGCATCCCCAACAGCAGAGGATGGTCTGCAACTTGGAGATCAACTTGTTAAATTTGGTACTGTGGAATATCAAGTTGGTGAGAATCTTTTGCAAAAGCTTGCTTCTGAGGCTCAGGCAAATCAGGGTCATGCAGTACCAGTGATAGTTATGAGGCAAGGTGCTCCCATCAACTTATCAGTGACTCCTAGAGTCTGGCCTGGCAGGGGTCTACTGGGGTATGTCTTCCTTTTATTTTCTTCTTTTCGTACAATTCCATGCAATTCGTGATTGAGTCCTTGTTTTTAATGTGTTCTATCCAACAATGTTTTCCCTTTACTAAAACTATTGGTATGTGCTACTACTACCACCACCAAGATGAAAAATCTGACTAGCCTGAGTTGTTGTTTATAGTATTCTTAGCAGGCCTTTTTTTTTGTTATTTGTTATTTGTTGCTTGTAGTCTACATATGATTTAGATTAGTTTGTGGAAAAGGTGTCCTACAAAAGGTGATAATATTGCAAATTCTGGAACATGACATCCTTAAAAAATATGGATTTCAATGTGTGTATGAAAAGGGGGGTGGGGGTGATGGCATAAAATGATTCAGATGAGAATGAGGTGCTGAGGATGGTAATGCTGGGATATACTTAATCTGTAACCTTGTTAGATTGACCATAAAAAATTTCATGCATGCTTTTTGTTTTTTTTGTATGCTTCTTTTGAAATATCATTAGATGGCTTTAATAATTCTTGGGAACACTGGTTGTGTTTTTCTTATTTCGAAATATAAACTTCAATTATCTTTTGCATACTGGTTGTTTTTTCACTGGTGTTCTAGCAAGTAAAATCATACTCGTATGGAACTTCTTGGAATACCGCAAGCAGGTCTTCAAATTGGGTTACTGCATTCTTTGAATAGGCAAGTATTGTATAGCCTTCAAGGAAATCTACTATGAGACTATGGCATATATTGTCATAACCAATAAATCATCCTTTTATAATTCTGGTTGGGCTTGTCTAGGTTTAGATGGAAAGAGAAGCTTCTTTCAAGGCTCCCTTAAGAGTTCTTATGATGTTTTTAAACTAATTGCTAAGTCTGGCTGTTGTGACTATACTAGATTTCTTTTCCCTACTTTTTTAATTTTTTTTTTCCAGTATCAACTCAGCTCTCCATCTTATTGGTGCCAAATTTAGATACAGCAGGAGGGGATTGCCACTGCTTAAGTTGTGTGTTACTTCGAATCATGGTTGTTAAATTGAGATTCGACTCCTGAATCGGAAAGCCCATTTTTGGAATCGTGAATCATAAGATTCATTAACAAATGAAAACGGCACAATAAAAGATAACTAGCATTACTAAATAAAGTTAAAAATGATCATTTACTAAACAAAATGTGCATCAATTCATTTAATTTATTAGTTCCTGGTCATCAAATGACCCAGTCTCAAAATTCAACATATTATTCATCGGTTCTTGATCATTCTAACAACTCAATAACGTAAAAATACATCTAAATCTACCTTCTAACTGGCATACTGCTAAATTTCCTAGTTTAAATAATCTTTCCTAATGTTGATATCACCCTTGTCATTCTTGTGGTCTTTGAGACTCTTGCTTTCTTTCACCCTTTTCTTTCTTTGTGAAAAATTAATTTATAATCTGTTTCAGTTTCAAGTAGACATATTTGTTAAAGAAAATTGCTCATATGTTTTTGTCATCCATGACCTCTAGACTAAAGCTTCCTATTCTTACCATCTCTTTTAAAATTATGCATTTTACTTTCATTTTCTATTAGAGGGTTAGAATCGTAAAAAGCAATGAATAGTACTGAATTGAATCATGACTGATTCACAAGATTCATGTGCACCTGAGATTTAACCCATGTTTCACATTGTTTTGAATGTGAATCGAGATGAATTGTAAGATTCAAATTGTTAATCGTAAGATTCTAACAGCCATGCTTAGAACTGCTATAGCCATAGTTTTTAGACCCGGCCCGGGTTCTGGGTTTTAACCGGGTCGTCCGGGTTAATTCTTTTTTTTTATAAAAATCAAAATGACGTTGTTTTAGTTAAAAAAAAAACAAAAGTCAACGGGTTGAAGCCGAGTTTTTGACCGGGTCAGCCAAGTCACACCGGATTTTTCCTTTCCTTGTTTTTTCTTCAACCCGGCCCGGTTCCAGCCCCGGGTCGGCTTGCCGGGCCGGGTTTCAAAACTATGGCTATAGCTATAAGTTATTTTGGACATGCATGCCTATATATCGATCATCACACATATGCCTTGCTACTGCTAATTCATGAGCTTACTAATTCTTTTCTTCCTTTTTTTTTTTTTTTGATATGCTTGCAGATGCAGTTTCCGGATCTTATAACTGTTTCTGGGATAACGGGGAAGGTGGTTGGTTGGTTTTATTGCCAGTTGCAATACTCTGTTTCAGATAGGTATTTCAGCATTAAAAATTGTTTCTTCCGTTTTCAAGAATCAGATATTGGCCTAGCAAGTTTTACTATGCACTCAAAATTTGTCTGACTTGAGCTTGTTTCAAAGATGTCTAAAGAACTGCTTGATGCTAATTCGATTGTCTTTGTTTTGCCTGCCTTTCTCTCTTCTGGTTATGTGCGTTGTCCGTGTTTGCCTTGGAATATGCTGGGGGGAGGGGGAAAGAGTGTGAGCTCCACTTTAGCATATGAATTTTGAAGGCAAAAATTCGTTCATGTTAGAAAACAGGAGCCCTCACAATCAAAGATCAGCCTTGCATTTCACGACACCTGCCCATTTCTATTCGCTGATTCACATGCAATGACTGTAATACCTCTCTTAATGCTAATTGCTCTGAGATATGGCCGGAAAGTGTATAATGCGAGCTGGTATAAAAATTTGTTGATTCCAGCCCAAACGGGATATGCCAATGATCAAGCTGCAGTCTGCAGATCCGAAGCATCTCCTGCATGTGAAGATGGAACCTGTCACTCTTCTCTTCACTTCCCTAACCTGGGAAGTGAAGACTGCGGCACTCACGATCTTCACTGATCTTCCCTTTCTTTTACTAACTTGCCTCGTCACTGAATTTAACGTTAATTTACTGGATGAGCATGGCAGAGTACACAGTACACAGGAGATTAATTGACCTTGCTGCCCTTGCTGCATTGCATGACCCGTGAAATCCACGCTGCCCTTGCTGCCCTTCTGCATCTGCCTGTCCCGTGACATCCACGGTGATTTTAGGGGTGATTTTAGGGTTCGAGATGTACGTAAGTTAATTGGATATTCACGTTAATAAAAATAAAATTAATATATATTTGACAGGCAGCCATGCAGCAGGCAGGTAGTGAGGGTAAAGTCTCAAGAGCGGTCACTTCCTATAGATTTGCCAAAAAATCTGAAGGCATGCAGATGTAAATTGGTTGCCAAAAAGCGACCCATTGCCAATTTATTCCTCTCTTGATTGCTAACCACTGCTGTATAGCTAATCCTTTTGAAATCTGGCATGAATACGAAATCATTGATCAACTTCAGTCTAAAAGTTCTTGCGGCACGCTTGACTCCCTTGACTCCCTTTTGGCTTTTACTATTTGGAGTTTGATGCTTAGCCTGCAACTTCAGCCTAAAAGCCTACTAGAAAGTTGCGGTGACAAGACATTTAGAGAAGATAGCTCACCTTAGTAATGCTTTTCTTGGATCAGCGAAAGGAATGTGAAGCTGTTTCCTTTTGGGAAGTTGCAATGGACAGAAATAGAAAGACCTCGCCAGCTACCTGATCGTGTACGCACCATCTCTATAAAAGTTTGACACGGCAAAAGAAAGGAATTGTTAGAGTTGTTGGATCCAAAATTTAATAAATATCTGCATCAAAGCCCTAGTAGAACCAAAGTGACTCACAAAGTAGATATATTTTAGTTTGCCATATGGGAAGGTGGGGCTTTCCTAAATTCCTAATTTCATATTGTATTTGAAGAGGATGCGATTTAAAAGATCAACTAAATCTTCAAATTTATTCCTAGAAATGAAAGAATCTCATTCATTATGATGAACACCGCATGGATACTTCACTAAAATAAGGTATAAATAATCTATGATAGAGTGTTAAATGACATACAATAATAACAAGTGCTATGTATATACATAAAATTTTCCCATATGGTAGACGCTATCAAGGTTGTCAAAAACGTATTTTTAACACGGCACAAAAAATACAAAATAAACTCGGATCATAAAAACGGATCGTAAAATCGTAAGGAATTTTTTTATATATATATAGTTCAAGCACCTTAAAATACATGGTTCAAATAAAAATTCATATATAGTTCAAATATCTTAAAATACACGGAATACATGGTTTAAATAAAAATTCATACATAGTTCAAGTATAAAATAGACAAAAAGCATAATGAAAAAGAAATTAATTGCAGTCGTAACAGAAAAATAAGGAAGAAAACACGTTTTATTTTGGGCCATTTTTTTTTTCTATATATGCCCTTGAAGATGTCAAGGAAGGAGTTCACTCTTTATGACAATTTGATCGAAGAGATAACCTGGAAATCAACTAAAATGAAAAATAACAATTGATAAGATTCATTTTTTGTTTGTTTATTTATCAACCAGTTAAAAGAAATTAATAGGAAGTGGAATATTAAAAGAAAAAAACAATAAACATGAAATTTTGGATTGCATTTTAATCACCTGCAGGTTAACCCTAATCAATATAGAGGGAGAGACTACTTTTTTTCATTATAATAACCCGAATGGACAACAGTATGTAATTATTGACATGTCAGCATATACGAGTACAATTTTCAACATTGAACTGTTATAAGCAGATCTCGATATCAAAAAAAAGTGGCCTAAAATTTCTTCCTACATTGAAATCGTAAAATCGGTATTAAAATCATGATTTTTAATGATTTTTTGCGATTTTACCGATTTTAACTGATTTCAACCCAATTTTATCAATTTTCAAGTTTTTAAAGCGATTCAACACGTTAAGCATATATTAACTCGTAAAATTGTACAAATTTACGAGTTAAATCTCGATTTTAACAACATTGGAAGCTATACATCACTTCGATTTTTTTTTCAAAAAGTCTTAACAATCTTAAGACATAACAATATGATGATGTCCTAAAAAATCCAAGTAACTTAGAAACAAGATTTATGTGTTGGATGATCGGTCATTATCTTGGTTCTAGCAATCTGATCCATTCTCCTTAACCAATATAACTGGTAGCCAGTACCTGTAAAAGGTCTCATTTTGTAAATTTAGAGACTCCCAAATACTTAAGTAAATATCTTTCTAGAAAAAGAAAGTACAATAATATTCTAGAGAGATAGACTCTCTCTCTCTCTCTATATATATATATATATATAATGAAGACTGTGAACTTGGAGCTTGAAGGATTCATAGGATATTTATAACCCATGAATATATTTTTTTTTGTGGAGAGGAGAAGATGGAGTGTAATCTTGCCTTGATAGAATTTAATTAGGGATAAAAACGTCTTATATAAACATTAATGCGATGTAAATATGGTAAGCCCTTGGAAGATTTTTCATACACCTAGGAGTGTAAGGAGAGTAGGATACAAAATATAATTAAGTCCATAAAGGCTGAACTCTTCTTCTAGGTTAGACCCAAGAGAGGCGGGTTCTTTCCTTGGTTGAGCCTAAGGGAGGTTGATCCTTTCTTTGGATGAGCCCAAGAAAGGTGGGTGGTGGGTCCTCAAGGTCTTTTAGGCCAATTAAATTTGGGTTTATTAGTAGTCCTTAAGTCTTTGTGATATTTATACATGAAGACTTGTAAAAATACCCTATATAACGAGTTTATCGATTTTCTTCATATGAGAATAAAGGTGGAAACCCAAGGTAATTTACCAAAGAACTCATATATAGAGGTGCGCACCATATTTAAAAAAAAACAAATTTCTAAGTATGTAGAGGGGAACCATGAAGGAACCTACATGTAGAACATTTTCTAGAAGCGTAAAGTGAAACAAAGGAATACATATTTAGAAAAAAATTTTAATAGGTAGAAAAACCTATAGAGAAAGAGTTTATACTTAGAAATATTTCTAAGTTGTTGAGGAAAACCCATTAGAGGAACCTATTGGAGGAACCCATTAGAGGAACTTATTTGAGGAACTCTCATCTCCAAACTCATTGGAGGAACTCCCTTTGAAGGAACTTTCATTTAAAACTCATTGGAAGATCTCCCTTTGAAGGAACTCTCATCTGTGAACTCATTGGAGAAAATCTCATCTTTGAACTCATTAGAGAAACTCCATTTGAAGGAACTCTGTTTGGAGAAACTCAACTCTCATTGAAGGAACTCTCTTCTCTGAACTCATTGGAGGAACTCTCATCTTTGAACTCATTAAAGAAACTCCATTTGAAGAAAGTCTCATCTCCGAACTTATTGAAGGAACTCTATTTGGAAAAACTCTCATCTCCGAACTCATTGCTATTTGGAGAAACTCAACTCCCTTTAAAGGAAATCTCATTAGAGAAACTCCTATTAGAGGAACTCTCATTGGAGGAACTTCCATTGAAGGAACTCAACTCTTTTTGGAGGAACACCTTTTGGAGTAATTCCTATTTGAGGAACTCTCATCTCTAAGCTTATTAAAGAAACTCCATTTAGAGGGACTCAACTCCCTTTAGAAAAATTTCTTTAAAAGAACTCTCATCTCCGAACTCGTTGTAGGGACTCTCATTAGAGAAACTCTTATTAGAGGAATTCAACTCCCTTTGGGGGAACTCTCTTTAGAGGAACTCAACCTCTATTAGAGAATGAAAAACATACTTAGTAAATTTATCAGAGGCTGATGGAAACCCATTGAGGGTGATATTATTATACCAGTGAGACTAAGTCAATTCCTTTCTTAAAAAGTTGTATTATTGCACTAGGGATATCTTTGATCAATCCATTCCTATTAGAGTTGCGCTACTGCACTAAGGAGACCAAGTCAATCCACTTTCAAGAAGAGATGTGGCATTAGAGTGTGGGAGATATGTGACCTCCCTAAGATGACATGAGGCGTGAGAGCCCCTCATTGAAGAGTGATCAATGGATTGTGAGAGGTATATAACCTCCCTAAGATGACATAGGGCATGAGAGCCCCCCGCTGAAGAGTGGTGCCAATTCGAGACTACATTGGAGAGGTGAGAGGTCCAAGATCAATCCTTTATGAATTGGTAAGAGGCCCTTTAACATCACCTAGAGACTGTACCAGTCCGAGACTAAAGAATAGGGTATCCGAAATCAACTCATAACAAATTGGTAAGGGGTTTTTAGGTATCACCAGGAAAATATGCTATTTCAAGACTGCACTAAAGAATGAGGGATCCGAGATCAACCCCCTGCGAATTGATGAGAGACCCTTTGGCATCACCTGAAGAATATATTAGTCCGAGACTGGAGAATAGAGGATTCGAGATTAACCATTGATAAATTGGTGAGAAACCTTTAGGCATCTCTTGAAGAATAATGTAACTATATTAGAGAGTTGTCGTGCTAATCTCATAATTAAAGAGTTGTGCAATCACGCCAATGAGGCTTTAGATTCATCCCTTCCAAGGTAAATTATACAATCATACTAGGGAGACTAAGTAAATCCCTTTCAAGTTAAATTGTGCAATAGTACTATGGAGACTATGTTCATCCCATCCTTTAAAGGTTGTGGGGTTGTTGCCCTAAAAAGCCTTCTTGTCAATCTCATCTTTAAAGAGTTATGCAATCACACTAGAGAGACCGAGTTGATCCATTCCAAGGTAAATTATGCAATCATATTAGGGAGACTAAGTCCATCCTATTTTTGAAAGGTTGTGGAGTTATGAAATGACCTGAAAATATCAAAAACAAGCTTTAAAAATTGATGAATTTTTTATCAGTTCTCATAGATGACGCTAATGATGATCTTCTAAAAAAAATCCAAGTAGTTTTAGAGTAAGACCTGTTGGATAATCAGTTAATATCTTGATTATAACAATTTGATCCATTCTTCCTAGTCAAGATGACTAGTAGGACAAGGTGGCTGATGGCTAATGTTTGCAAAAAGTCTTTTTTACATATAGATTTGGGGCTCTCAAATATTTAAGTATCTTTTTAGATAGAGAAAATGCAATAATATTATATAGGGATATGCTTAGAAAATATGTATGCAACATAGAATAAAAATTGTAAACCTAAAGCTTGAAGGATTCATAAGGTATTTACAATATATGAATCTTGTCATTTAATGAAAAGAATATGCTAAAGTGTATTCTTGCTTTAGTAAAATTTAATGAAAGATAAAAATATCTTACACAAACATTAATATGATGAAAATATGGTAGGTCATTGAGAGATTCTTCATACACTTAGAGGTATAAAGATAGTATGATATAAAATGTAGACGAGTCTATGAAGGCTGAGCTTTTCCCTAAGCTGGACGCAAGGGAGGCAGGCCATTCCCTTGTATGATGAGCCCAAGAGAGATGGATCCTCAAGAATTTTTAGATCTGTTAAATTTGAGTTTATCATAATCTAATCTAACTTTAGAATTTACCCATTAAAAAAAATGAAATAATGTAATGACTTCTTTGTCCATGTAAAGACATTATTACTTTTTTTTTTCATGTATATTTTATATGCAATTACACTCATCATTTGTTGGTGAAATCATCCATCTCAACTTCAACTTATCTATCACCATAATACTCCAAATTGAAGGGATAAGAGTATCATAAAGGATCATGCATCTAGTAGGTAGATAGATAGATAAATTCTTTAAAACTTGATCAAAAATTTAATTTGCAATCTTGAGAAATCAAAATACATAGAAAAGCTAACATAAGGGGGTAGCACTTAGCATTTTAATTTTTTTAAGAGTTGTTTGAATTTTTTGAATTAAAATCAACTTAAAAGTTTTAATAAAATATCATATATTAAACCATTTGAGTATTAAAAAGTAAATTTCAAATAAATTCAATCTTTAAAAATTATATAATAATAAATTAGAGACTCATCCCTCTTAATTAATGTTAAAACTAACCTTTTAAAATACCCATTCATCTATTTATTTTTTAAGAAACATGAATAATATAAAAAATAAAATAAAATAAAATAAATTATATATATTTTTTTAATAAATATCAATTGAATGAACAATTGTGATCTTTGACAACCTTTTCAATTTTTTTTTTTTTAATCTAGGGTGAGACACAAGAAAAGCATAAGATAAAAACCGGAGACAGCAAGTAAATTACAGCTCTAAACCGACTGTCCCAGTCAACATCACTCCCTCCCTCAACCAAGAACCCCAATCTTCTCTCTCTCTCTCACTCACTCATTCGCTCTCACTTTCTATCTCTAGAAATAGAGAGACTTCAATTCTCTTCCATAATAGATCACATTTTCTCTGCAATTTTCCCTTCCATTTTTCTCAAGAAAAAACAAAACAAAAAAAAAGAAGAAAATTCCAAGTAGTGTAGAGAAATGTGTCAGCTTTATTTACCATGTGGTGGTGTTGGATTGACTGAAACGACACAGTTTAAAAACTTACCTTTTTTAAGGAGGTAACAGTACCTTTCTCTCTCTTTCCATCTCGTTTTTAACAATGCAGAATGGAATCATTGTGTTTCGAGGCGTATTTTGAATATACAGTGGAGGGCCTTTTGTAGTTTACCATGATTTTTTTTGTTCTTGTAGTGTATAAAAATCCTGTCTTTGATGAATAGTTGAAGTTATTTTGGTGTGTTTTGAAGTGGGTTGCTTTTAAAAGTGAGTTTTTGGGGCTGATTTGAGGGGAAAAGTTAAGGGATTTTTGTGTTTTTATTTGAGGTTCAGTGGAGTGAGCCCTAGTGGTGGTTGAAGTGTAAATTTGTTGAAAAGGTAAGATATTTTTTGGGAGCTTCAGGGTTTGGCTGGTGAATGTGGGTACTGGAGGTGGAGAACTGTAATGGGTTTGTGATATTTAATCGTTTTGTGCTGGTTGGAGCTTCGGTTATTTTGCAAAATGGGGTCTTAGTGAATTCTCTTGGTGGGTTTCTGGTGATTTTGTTTAATTTGAGGAGGATTTGAGGGAAGCTTGATAAATTTGGAAATCTTGGGTGGCTTTGAGGCAAACAAGTTGAAGATCTCTTGAAAAACAGTGTCAAATTGAAGTTGGTTTGGACAATGTCAGGAGCTCCAAGAGTGAGGTCAATGAATGTGGCTGACTCTGAGGCTAGGCCTGTGTTGGGACCTACTGGAAACACTAAGGCAGGGCCACTGACGGGTGCTCGGAAACCTGCCTCAAAGCAATTAAGAAAGGATGGGAAATCGTCTGAGGAGGTTAAATTAGGGGAAGAGAAGAAAGTCCTTACGGTGCCCACTGTCGGTAATTTATCCCCCAAATCACTTTCTGGCAATTTTTCTTCAGTGCTTCGCCGCCATGAACAGTTGTTGCATTCGAATTTGTCACTAAATGCTTCTTGTTCATCCGATGCCTCCACTGATTCATTTCATAGCCGAGCATCTACTGGGAGGTTGATTCGGTCAAATAATGTAGGGACTAGAAGGAAGCAGTATGTTTCAAAGCCAAGAAGTGTTGTTTCTGATGGGGGTTTAGAATCTCTACCTTCTTCTGATGGTTCACAGTCCAAGAAAAGTTGTGCCTGGGTGACACCAAATACTGGTATGTTCTCACTTCTTTGATTTAATTTTTTCCCTTTTTTTTATGAAAGATACAGTTGAATTGTGACACTGATAATATGTAGAGCCTTGCAAACTGTATATATTAACTGTTATCAGTTTGTCTTTCTGAACCATATAAAAAATTTACAAGAGATCTCGTTTGAGTTTAATGCTATGAATGTGGAATAGGTTTGGGTAGTTTATTTTGGAAGTTATGTTTTACATGCCTTTTAAGTTCCCAGCACCAAAATGAAACTTATTTTGGAAGTGCTATAGTTAGTGCTATTCGTAGTGCTTATATGGAGTTGCATTGCAAGGCGAGACATTTATATGATATGTGATGGTTTTGGTTGAATAGATGATGCCGCCCTGCTTTCTGCTGCTTCACTCAAATGCTGTTTCTGAAACTGGGTTCAGACATTCAGTTAACCGTGATTTCTAGTTGGAATCAAACCTCATAAAAGTTGGTTCAATTACCAAGTTGAACCTCATTTTATTAACTGGAGGTCAATTACAATTGCTAAAGAACTGAGTTAAACCAGCCGAAAACTGGGCTTGATTTATTTATGGATTGTTCTAAACAAGTGTTGTGTTAATATAACAAATATAATTTGATGCTACTCCTAATTTGTAAAGCTTGCCAAGTGCTCTTTGTAGTAGATTTTAAGAATTTGATGTAAACTATCAGGCTATAGCTCCATAGGTAGGCATTTTTACTTTCCATCATGCTGATTTATTGACTTGGACTGTCTGTTTTAGATTTACAAGCTTTTTTCCTTTCAACCATAACTATTTAATAGTAGATAAAGTGGAGCATATGCTTTTTCTGATTTTTGGAATTTTTTCCACAAACATGGATACTTGCTGTATGTTTGTGCTTTCTGTTTTGTGTCTTAAGAGTAAATATTTTGATTACATAATGAAATTATGCAGTTTTTCATTCTCTTTTCCTTGCTGTTGTATAATCTGCCTCATCCAATGTTTTTACTTACGTTGGTGTTAGAAAGGAATGCACAAGTCTGTTAAATTGAAATTGCTTTCTTGTATCATTTCTGCAAAAAAATGAAAGACATTGTGCACTTGGCTTTTGTAAATATTGACTGGATTCAATTTCATGTTTGATGGAGGTAATAATCAAAGCATATAAATGTCACTTAGGAATTGTTGTGTCATGTGTTACTTAAGCATGTCGATTTGCTATATAGGATTGTCCACATGCTTTAGCCATGCTTATTTTGGATTTAATTGCTGACTGGTTTTCATATTGAAACCAGATCCATGTTATACCGCTTTCCATGATGAAGAATGGGGACTCCCAGTACATGATGACAGGTATGTAATTGCAATATTGTTCGCATCTGTCTACTTGTTAAAAGATCTGTCGTTCCTGGTATGATGATCTGTTTTAACTGTTATTTGCTTGCTACTTTTGTCCGCATGCAGGAAGTTGTTTGAGCTTCTTGTCCTTTCAGGTGCTTTGGCTGAACTTACCTGGCCTGCTATTCTAAGTAAAAGGCACATGTTTAGGTACTTTGCCTATCCAAGTTCCTATATGTTTCAACAACCAACATGCTCATCGATGAACTCTGACTGTCCACATCATTTGTCCTTTTAGTTGCAGTCTCCTCCTTGTCTGAATTGTATTGCTAGATAGAGTTTATAAAAAACTTTTATTTGCAGGGAAGTTTTTGCAGATTTTGATCCAATTGCAGTCTCAAAATTTAATGAGAAGAAGATCATAGCACCTGGAAGCACTGCAGCTTCCCTGTTATCAGAGCTTAAGCTCCGTGCTATCATTGAGAATGCTCGCCAAATATCCAAGGTAGATTCTCATTTTTTAAGCATTGATTTATTCTGAATAGCAGAAAGATGTGTTTACATAGGACACTGTAAATTGTGCTTATATGTGGAAGATAGAAAGAGTAGCCTGGCCATCCAAATAAAGCCAAATTTAATCCTGGTTTTTGACGTTACCCTGAGTTTAGATGAGTGTTAAAAATCATAACTGGTAGAGCTCGTTTTGTGCTTCAATATCCTAGTGCTGATTACCTTAATTAGATCAGTGCAGTCGTAATGGGGACCGCTCATGATGTTCTCTTATTTGTGAAAGTATTAAATGGCACATAATGTGAGCTTAATGATTACTCGATCAGTTTGGTTTGGTGAAAAGTAGTTGAGTGGTGGTCCTGATTTCCCCTGCAATTTGCATGAACCATATAGGACAAACTATACTATTACAACCAAACAGCTTGACCTTGATAACTTTATCTTATCTCAGGAGTTGCTCATGCAACCTAATTATTCCTTTTCTTCAAGATGCCAGCTTGCTTGGTTGGTAACTTACAAATGATTTATCTGACTTGATGACTTCCAGTCTTTAACCCCTTTAACTTTGTTAATGAAGTCAGCCATGATTACTTACTCCATATATTTGCCATGATTATCATTTGCAATTAACTTTTTACAGGTTTTGTTGATGCCAGGTCATTGATGAGTTTGGGTCATTTGACAAGTATATTTGGAGCTTTGTGAACTACAAGCCTATAGTTAGCAGATTCCGGTATCCTCGACAGGTCCCTGCGAAAACTCCCAAAGCAGATGCGATAAGCAAGGACCTTGTAAGAAGAGGGTTCCGCTCTGTGGGGCCCACAGTCATCTACTCGTTCATGCAGGTAGCAGGGGTAACAAACGATCACCTCATTAGTTGCTTCAGATTCCAGGAGTGTATAGATGCAGCAGAAGGGAAAGAAGAAAATGGCATCAAGTCTGAAGATGTAAAAACCGATGACATCATGGAATCCAAAATATCCATATCTATTGATGAATTGAGTTTCTCCTCGGAATGATGGAGGTGGCACTTGGAACACCATGTTCAGTCATCAGTTTACCCTAGTAACTGATTCTCAGCTGTTCTTCGGGTAGCAATGAATATGGTTTTTTTTTTTTTTCTTTTGTATAAATTTTAATGAATTCTTATGCATATTACGGATTCCTAGATTGTAGATTACTAAAAACGAATTAAATCAACAGATGAATGGACTGTAGATGGGGCCTGTTCGAGCGAGCCTTGAAAAATTAATGTTGATTTTTTGTACAGTTGAAATAGCCGGTAATCAGAATCATCTTTTGAACCCAACTTGGACATTAGGAAGCAGAGTTTACCATTTATCATTTCTGTGAAAAAGAGAGGAAACGTAATTTGTAGGAGAATTGTATTGTTGCAATTGATTGCTTACATCCGAATCCGAATATCTATTTCTATTTATTGAAAAAAAAAATTACCAACACAAAATATAATGATTACTTGTATTTTTAATATGCAGTTTATGTTTATGTGGGTATTTAAATTCATAGTACACTTATAATTGCACACACTTATCATATCAAAATGTGTTTTGAAGAATGGAAACAGAGGTCTATTTATTTATTCATGACACTGTATAATTATATTAGAAAAAAATTATATAATAATATAGAATTTATATTTATAATAATATAGCATTTGTAGAATTTAATCGCATTTTTAATTTTATTCCTAATGAATTTTAGTTGATATTATTGCATGCTTAGAAAGCAATGGATACTAAAAACTTTTTCAGGTAAATTTTATACGTAATGAAATTGTAAATAGTTTAATGAAATTGTAAATAGTTTAATGGGACAATAAAAAAAACTTTTTCATAAAGTATTATTTATTTCATGATATAATAATAATAATTAAATTTACAATATTTTAATAAAAAAACCATCAATATTAATATATATCTTTTTTAATTAAAAAATATTTTTAACTAAACACACTAAACAACTTTTTATTCAATCTTAATTTAAACCATAAATATAACTAAAAATATTTGATCAAATCAACCTCCATTCAAAATATTTTTTATAAATTTCTTTTTTAAAAAAACTACCCCGAACACTTACTGTGGACAGCCTCAGAAGTTGCATGACAGCTCAAATCTCTCAGCTGATCAGTGGAGAGTGGAGACAGTTTGATGTCCCCTTAGGGCAAGACATGCTTGTAGGGTACCCCTGTTTCAGGATTTGAATAAAATAAAATAAAATAATGACTGGTGGATACACTGACTTGGGAGATCTTCCTTGCCCCAGATCATTTTATATGATCCTAGCGATCTGGGAGGAGGACTGAGACAATAATTGATGGATGCCTGCTCTTGCAAATCCTTGAAGTTCTCCTCCACTCTTGTATGTGTATATTCTGGAGTCATCTTCTTTGCAAGCATCAGATATTAGCTGTCCAATTTTCTCTACAAATGCAGTTTTCTTTCAGACTATCTGCAGGCTAGTTTTTGTACATCAAAACGAAGTCTCTCCTCGATCAGATCTTAAACAAAATTAAAAAAAAAATTCATTATATTGAATTTCTAGTAATTTCTACCTGTCTTAATTATCCGACGTCTACAGCAGAAAAAATGAGAAAGCTGCTCCAGATATGGAGATATTGAAATGGGTCTCAATCAAGACAAGGAAAAGTGGATGCCAACAAATTCTCCGTTTTCCACTACTATTAGGCTGTTTCAGAGTCGGGAGGGTGGACACCACCAAATTTACAGCTGAATACTGAATAAGAAAGGAAAAGACATCCTCAAACCTGATAATTTACATTGAAAGAAAGCTACATGATTTTCATATAAATGAGGGCAGCCCACTGGTAATCTTTATACTGTAACCTAGACAGAAACGATCTTTTCAGCTTTTCAGCAAGGTTTGATTTCAAACCCAATGCTCAGAAGCGTCCGAGCTGATTCTATCGCGGCCTCCTTCTCACCCCTGAGATCAAGGGTTTCACCAGTTAATTCGCCTTCTTTGCCCACCGACCACTGGGTTGAAGCAACTTGGTTTTGCAATGTATCAGTTTTCTTAATTGGCAAGCTGCTCAAGGATGCAGGAGCAGCAGCAGCAGCAAGCAGAGCACTTGGTGGGCCATGTCGCTTCTTTGGTACAGGCATGTCATGGTCATGTACTCCCTTGTATGTTATAATGACAGCGTTCGTGTTATCTACTGCTGTTTCAATGTGCTTTCGGACAGGACATCCAGCAGAAGTGCATCGATAATAGTTCCTGTAAAATTCATTCAAGCAATAAATCAGAAGTATGATTCAATACAGGAGCCAGTTTATATTATGAAGTTACAACTCGGATTGCCAAAGGAAATGCATCATGTAAGGCTTTTGAGCTGGTTACTATTCTGGAAGTCACTCCCTCAATTTAATGAGGTCGAGATTCAATAAAAATCCTTGATCACAGAGTTTAAATCATCGGCTCTAAAGAGTCATTTAAATACAGAGGGACAGATATCGCATCCAAAAGCAATGCTGTAAAGCCCGTGCAGCAAGGTGGTTTTCAGGGATCTAACTCAAAAGTATATCAATAGGCATAGACAAGTGGCGATCTAGAGGAAGTAAGCACAGGACCAGTTTCTATCTGGCAGTTTCCCTACTTTACAAGTCACTCACATGGCATGCTTTGCAAGACATGCAGTTGTGGGGTTAGGAGTTAAACTTCAATACCATCAAGTATACAAGTCCTGGTCTGGTTATTGATTGATAAACCAACTTGAGTCAACGTGCAAGATTAGTGCTTGAATTTTCTCATAGAAACAACCATGGCCCTGAAATGACATCAGTTGCCAGAATAGGTATTAGGTTTTTTTTATTCTTCCAAATATGAAATACCATCTATTTTATACTAAAAATAAGTACCTTCAGAGTTTTCTGAACTGAGACTCTTGGAACAGTTCAATACAAAGCGCCTCTAGCATTTACATAAAATAATAGCTCAGACCACATGCATTGACCAAAAACCCTAAGGTTGTTATAGAGTTGTTATCTGAGCAAGCTAAAGATGCTATCATCTTGTAAAGAAGGGATTGAGTGGGCTGAAATACATTCAAGTTTTTTTCTTCCAAGAATGAATGTGCTTACAAAGTATGAAAACAGTGACATGCCTGCACAAAATGGAACAATACACGGTGCAAACATAAGTGCATGAATATGAATGAGTCAACTCCACCCCTTTGAATCATCAAGCATTAATTACTCCTTTACCTCAACTATTGTTCTTTCTAAATAGTAACTAAGGGCATTTTGGGTATAATAGGGAGTTTCTGTCAAATCTTCAAACTTTTGGGTGGTTCGTGTAATTTCATGATACCTAGGTGGGTTATTGTAATTTACCCATATTAGAATACTGTTCCATCTGAAGCTTCCATGCCAGCTCTGGAATAGGTAAAGCACAAATCTTAGCAATCTCCACAAAAGGAAGCCGAGCTATCAGAACTCTGATGGCTTATCATTATGACAGTACCAAATGAACCAAGTCACCACCGCATTACACTAACAGCAGTGCCTCATGAGAGTCTGCCATACCTTAATCTGACTATCCACAATCAGAACTCAGAAAAACAGCTGTTCACACAAAGCACACCTTCAAAAACACATTTTAAGTTTTATCCCTCTCTTTTCAAGCAACCCCCCACCTTTCAAGCTCATGAAAATAATCAAGTTCACCTCAAAATTTAGCATTTGAAAGTGGCTCATAATACAGTTCCACTGCTCTTTACTCGGTAGATAATCAAGAGAGAGACCTCAAGCTACTTCCAATCCTCAAGTTCCAGCAAACTTCAGGCTCCCCTAGTGCTCGTTCCTCCTACCCCATTGAGAAAAGAAAAGGAAGAAAAAAGGAAGAAGCAAAAGAATCACCAAAACTTAAGAGGCAATTGCTGCACTGTCTCAACATGTCATTTGCACAAAGATATCCATCAGGGTGGCAGGGATGCAGAATATAACACAAATCCCAAATTCCTTATTTACAACTATATTGAAATAAATGTGGAAAACGCCCTACCAACTTCATTTGGTTGTTTGGTGTTATAAGTGCTCCAGTCATGTTACAAGGAGTAACTAGCTCGGATACAGATCTAGAGAACATGATTTTACAAGAAACACCCTGTAGGCCATAAGTGCTTCAGTCATTTATAGGTTGGAAAATAATTTCACTCCTGCCAAATCTAAAAGCACTTCAACATATATGCCATCTAGAATTTTCCACATGTTGTCCATGAAAATGTCTGATAGCTAAGAACAAAATGGTGGGGATATTATCAAGGTTCAACATGTAAACAAACCAACCAAGCAGCTAATAGTGTGAGCATTGCAAAAAACATGAACAGATAACAAACTAAAACTTTGCAAGTCAAAACCACACTGCATTTTATAAGAACAGATAACAAACTGAAACTTTGCAATTCAAAATCATACTGTATTTTATGTACCATTGTCATTTGATAACATCTTATTGATTTATTAAATCAAAATTGTTACAAATACACAGAAAAAACAAGAAATAAACATGAACCTGGGATGGGGATTTCCCTTCACCATCTTCTGTCCATACTTGCGCCATCTATATCCATCACCTGAGATCCCCACGTCACCTGCTGCATGCACGACAAATTTAGTTTTTTTTCCGGGTTTTAAAACAGCCTTTGAACACTCTAAGTTTCCCTTCTTCAATCTGGTCAGAAATGAGCAAAAAAAAAAATATTAAATCTCCAACAGTGCCTTTACAGAAGAACAGTGAAAAGTGCTCACATCACTAAGAATTAAAATTTGTGGAAACCAAATTGATGGGAAAACTTGCCTTCGTTTTGGCTCAGGTTCACCGACATCATCATCTTTGATTTGAGCTTCCTTGTTCTCATCCGAGCTGCTTGAACTCTGTCGTTTTCTTTCAGAAACTGTCAGTGTTTCTTGTGCAGGTTCTATTGACAATGTGACTGGTTCTGAATCCTTGAGCATTCTGACAGTACGCTCAGTTACAGTAGTCTGCAAAATAGGCCCAACAGATAATCCACTCCTACTTTCCCTAGTGCTGTTATTCTTCCGAGGTGGATGACTGTGCATTCCTTTATTAACAATCTCTATCACACGGCCTGAGTGATCAGAACATTCGATCTTTTTAGCACAGCAGTCAGAATAAGTACACTTGTAATAACTTCGAGAACCTTTAGGGCTCTTTACTTGCTTCTGACCATATTTCCGCCAGTTGTACCCATCTGGAATTGATGTCCTTGCTACAGGAACATGGAGAGCCTTAAGCTTGGCAGAACTTTGGTGCCCTGCTTCTGGTATACATGCATTCTTAACCTCTGGGGGAGACAATCTTTTTTCTGGTGGAGTTGGACTTGGAGCAGATGATATAGGTTGTGTAACAGAAGTTAGTGACAGTTCTGACGAGGAAGTTGGACATGCAGAAGGTGGAAGCTGATTTTGGGTCTGGGCTGTTATGCCTCCCAGAACTTCCTGGTGTGACAACCCTACTTGCTGCTATGAAAAAAAGAAAGAAAATGCACAACTAAAAAAATCGTAGATTTGACAGACTTAAATTGTACTAAGCAGGTAAAAGTTTGTGAATATGATCTAATGTTCATGCAAATGGGAAGTTCACTAGAGTGTACATCGAGAAATTTGAGGAAAGGCATAAAGTGCTCTCACTGACTTATTGTGATTTGTGAGGTTGGTCCATGCCTCAGAAACATTGTTTTATATATGATCCAACATATTTGAAATTTGTTCTAAACCTTGCCAGCAGGCAAAAACATAAAAAAGAAAACTACCAAGTAATGTGAAACGAAGAAATTTGTATATCACATTGAGAGTGTTGGTTCTGATCACTTGGGTCAGAAACCAAGTTGAAATTCATCACAGAATTTACTAACTGACAAAGTCTTCACCCCTTCTGATTTCAGAGACAACCACAAGACCCAGAAATCGAACTCTCTGTCAATGGCATATAAACTTTCAGGTTATACTCAAAATCAAAATCATTGAAATTTCCTTATTGATGCTTAAGTTGAGTCTCTCCTTCCGGTTTTAAAAGTTTTCATTGACAATCAATAACTTCTAGTGATAAAACCTAAACCCTCAGAACAAATTACTTCATCATCTCCTTAAATCCTAGAACTAAAACTTTCCATCAGTAACAACAAATTACACACCAGTTCTCAAAAAATTCTATTTATACAGACAAATTTTGAAGACTACGGTTAGTTACATGCATATAGAAATAATTAAAGTATCACAAATTGTTAAAAAATGATCACAAAAGAAAGGGGAATAAATAAATAAATTATCTTGCGCGCCTAACCTTGAATTCAGCTTCCACGTGCGTTTTCAATGCTGAATTTCCTTTCAAACCTGCCAGATCATCTACAGAAATTCAAAAAAAAAAAACACACACACACACAAACAAAAAAATTAATAAAGAAAAAACCTACCTACATGCTGATCATTCTCCCTCGATAGTATCGCCGTGGAAGAAGACGGCACCACCGTTAGGGTTTCCACTTGCCCCTCCCTCATCTCCTCCTCCACCCGCGAACTCGGCAACTCGACAGGTTGCTGCAACTCACTGAGTTGACTCTCCTCCTCCTCCTCCTCCTCCTCCTCCTCAATATAATCGCCTTCTAATTCCTCTTCTTCTAAAAAATTACCGTTGTTTTGTTCATTTCCTTGTCGTTTCTGTTCATTATTTTGCACTTCGAGAGCTTCGAAGCTCTCACTCTCTGCCATGGCCACTTGAGTAAAGTTCGAAAACAGTTACAACTGCCCTTTACACACTGTACCGAAATGGAAAACCGAAACCGATTAATCGGCTTTTTAGATGCTATGCTTTGCTTTTCCAGTGAGGGTACCTGTGTCTTTGACTAGAATTGACTCGTGGTTTTTTGAGTACGTGACGTGAGTGTTGGGAACCAACGCCGTTCATTTCTCCGTTTGTTTAGGTGATCGTGACTCGCGGGTTCGCTTAACGGCGCAGGTGGCCGTTTTTTGCCTCGCATCTTTAATTCCTACATACACGCAGTCATAGCACACAGGAGTAAATTATAAATTATAGGATATGGTGGGACCCTAGCAAGCATCTCAAGGATATGTATTTATTATTATTATTTGAATTGAATTTTTGACAAGAAGAAAAAAGAAGAAGAAGCTTAGGACATGGCGAATCAATAACATGGACGGACCAGATGAGAATGAAGCATGATTGCTTTTAAATAATCATAGGAACTTGGCATGCGGTGGTACATTCATTAATGGTGGAGGAAGAGAAGAAATATCACATGTGTTGGCTGACATGCAGGAAGCATGATGGTGCTCCAACAAGATGAGACATTTTAGTTTTTTGGAAAATATTTGCATCAAACATGTAAGATCTTATTACTTTTTAATTTCAATCCAATCACAGCATCACCATTGCACCGACTAGGGGCGTGTGGGCAGCGCTTGCAGCAGCTCCCACTAACCAAAAAATTTGATTACGGTTT
>Ga0325414_1000670_pt1 | contig 29521 bp, 14 predicted proteins | sample PopdelMetagenome_8_FD_206183 | JGI IMG/M metagenome (GOLD analysis project Ga0325414, IMG submission 206183) | Populus deltoides microbial communities from Bellville, Georgia, United States - Leaf-PdKOR-R3 | ecosystem: Host-associated > Plants > Phyllosphere > Phylloplane/Leaf | place: USA... | reverse complement strand
TTTTTTTTTTTTGCTTTGATAAGTTTTTTTTTGAGATTTTTTTTTCCAATTTCATTATTCAACATTAAATTGGTTAAGAATTGAACTTCTTAATTAAATTCAGGTCTGGAATTCACGGATTGTGAATTTGAAATATTAACCTAGGTTGAGAAGATTCGCTTGAATCAATTATTGTGGTTTGAAACAATTAATTTACCATTTTTTCCTACAAAACGTTTCACACTCGCCCTCCTTCAATTATTGTAGATTAACCATTTTTTAATTGATCGAGGTTATTACCGTCTTTATACATCTTTTTTATAAAGTTAAATTACTATAATAGCCTTGAAAGCAAAACAACACTTAACTTGGGTCTAAGGGTTTTTTTTCCCTTCAAATTTCACTCTTAAAGCTTGACTTCAGGTGCTTAATTGTAATCTTAGGGACAATTTGATCTTTTAATTAATATTGATAATAATTAAAAAAAACTATTTATTATTTTTATAATTCGATATTGGGTTGGTTGAGAAATAAATTTTATTAAGTGATTTTTTTCTACTTTGTATAGGGTTATCACGGTCTCGAACAAACATTTATTTTAGGATTGATGCTCGAAATTGCAATCATTTATTTTTTTTATCATATAATTAAGTAAAGATTATTTTTTTTAAAAAAAATTATTAAACCAATCGAGTCTATAAACCGAGTCACAAGGTGATCTTTTAATATGTCATCGTCTCAGTATGCTTTTTTTTCTTTTCATTTTAATGTTTTTTATAAGTTAAAATATGCTTTTGTGGAGTATCCACGTAGCTTTTAAACTCATAAAATCAACCAATTCATATTAGGTTAGTTCCGTCATGATTTAATCGAGAACTTGCACAAGGAAAAGAGTTCTCTCTCGACTGAAAGGTTTTGGGATTTAATTGTTTGACCGGATTTAATAACATTGATAAAAAATATCCCTTATACTTTTAATATTTATTTTTACATTTAAAAAAAACAGAGCACATGCCAATGGAATAGTATAAGCGATTGCAGTTGAGGCTCAAATCTATTTCATTAAAAAAAAAATATCAGTTACACAGAATCATATTTAATTAGGATTCAAATCTATTTCATTATAAGAAGTCAATTATATTTTGTTATATCCACTATTCAACCGTTGACCGTTACTATCATTTCAAACTTAAACTTGAAACTTCCATCTCAATCTCAATAAATAAATAAATAAATAAATAAATCCTTCTTCTTATTTATCCAAAAAAATATATACTTAATAAATAACTAAATAACAGTGCAGAGCAGAGCAAGAAGATCACGCTCTACGATTCCCTTCACGCTCTGACAGAAAACCCTAAATTATTCCCATGAATTTCTTCAAATCCGTCTTCGATGAAGATACAGCACCACCCAACAACCCAAGCTCCGACAACCCTGACCCGGAACCGGAACCGGAACAGGAACCGGAACCGGAACCTTCAACCTTAAACCTCGCGTGGTCCTTTGACTCGTTAATCAAAACCATATCAATCAAATCAGAATCCATAATCCAAACATATAAAAAAGACCTCCATGAATTACGATCCGGTTTTAACAAAGAAACCGCCGTCATACGCCACGTCGCCTCACGCGCTGTCCACGACCTCCCAGCTTCTTTTGAATCCGGCGCCGCCGTCGCTCAACACTCCCTCGAGTCCGTCGGCCAAGTCATTGATGATATCGGATCCACCGTTTGGAATTCAACGGCCCAGATCATCTCTCACGGTAAGGACTCCGTTTTCTCAGCCGTTGATCATCATCGTGATTTGAATGATGATAGTGATGCAAGTAGTTCGACTAAACGACACCATTTGGGCGTGAAGTACAGTCGTTTCGATGCTCAAGTGCGTGCGTTGCAATGTGATTTGGATACTTATTGTTCTGAACCGCGGGATAAGGAGGATTATGAGAAATGGGAGTCGGAGGGTTTTGTGTTTGAAGAGAAAAATGAAGAGATTAAGAGATTAATCAACGAAAATGAGGTTGTTAATCAAATTTATTACAAGGTTGTGCCTAGTAAGGTTGATGATCAAAGTTTTTGGAGCCGGTATTTTTATAGGCTGTTTAAGTTAAAACAAGCAGAGGAAGCAAGGGCTTTGCTTGTTAAAAGAGCGATCTCCGGTGATGAAGAGGAGGATTTAAGCTGGGATTTTGATGATGATGATGATGATCATGAGGAGGGTAATGGGTTTTTGTCGAAAGGTGAATCAAATAAGGAGAGTGTAATTGAGAAGGAAATTGAGGAGAGGGAAGATGGTGGTTTGCCCTTACTCCGATCGCCTAACAAAAGCATGGATACGTTGGAGGAGAAGGGGGGTAATGGTGGATCGTGTAAAGACAGTGATGTGTCCATCGTTTCAAGCCAGTCGTTGCAGGAGGAAGATCTTGGCTGGGATGAAATTGAATATATTGGGAGTAATGATGAGAGCAAGGTGGAAGCTGCTGAGAACATAGCAAGTGCTGGTACAAGTAGAGTGGAATTGCATAATCGGTTTGGAGGTGCAGGAGAAGAGGACTTGAGCTGGGATGTTGAAGATGAAGATGAAGTTGATTTGCCTGTAAAGTAATTATTCATCTCTATGTGGTAATTATCATTTAGTTTTCCATTATAGTGCAATTTGTAGATGTTGTCTTTGCATATTTCTTTGTGAGGCTCAAGTAATTGGATGTCATCACAGTTTTATCAGATTTCATAAATGTAGGTGCATATTGATGTTATTGGAACTGCTTGCATGCAGAGGTGATATTTATTTCGTGGCAGAAAACACACAAACTTTGCTGTCTTGTGCTGCCATGTTTGAAATTTGGATCCTGTCTCCTAGAGTATACCGTAGGGTTTAAAATGGTTGCTGAGCTTCATATATATGCTGGATTAGAAAAAGAGTCCGTATCTATATATGCATGGCTTGTCACATTCTTCAAACTGAAATAACTTTTAAATAAGAAGTCAGAATGTCTAGCAAGAACTGACCTTGCCTTTGAGCATATGATGCTGCTAAAGTTCTGTAAACCTGTTGTGAGAGTTCATTATGTTGTTGTTCTTGAAGCTCATCCATTTCAATTGCACAAACCCCGTCAATGATTTAGTTTTGCTGGACATTGTAACTTTGTTAATCTAATTATATATGCAATCCCTTTATATGAAACAATGAGCAAAAAATTAATCATGCATTTCATACACGCATGCATTGGTTGGCACTGGCGAGGCCAAATATCAGAAACCAAGAACCAGACGAGAATAGCTAATATATAATGCACTTGGCATTCACATATTATTGGATGTATCAACATGCATCAAGAAATCGTCTCCAGTGCTTTTGAATTCTGCTAAGTTGACATGAAGGTGTAGGAAATACAGACACCAATGGTTGAATCAGAAAAGAATAGCAAACTTAAATCTTTTGCTCAATGTTAAAACAAGCCTTAACATTGAAACACTATGCACAAAGCAACAGGGGTAGAGAGTTTCTTTATAATACAGTGCCTTTGATCACTCAAAACCAACTCTAGACACACTTCTAAGACAAATCGGCAGGATGTACTTCAGTAAGACTTCTGACACGACAAATATTACGAAGGCATGCAATTGGCATGCAATTCTCAATTATATATGTTTCCTACCGTGCTTTGACACCATGATTTTGCGCAACTATCAGTTGGAGGAATCAATCAATCATCACGGGATTAGCATGAACCTGAAACAGGATCTGAGTAGAAACGGAAATGCTGGCAATTAGGATGAAGATCTAAGGATCACGATTTGACAGGCGAGATAGTCTATCAATTTCCTTGATGATCAATTCCTTTTCCTCTTCAAACTGTTCATCCTCAACTCCTGATGAGGACACTATGTCATCCATCTCCACAGAAGAAATTTCAAAATTGAGAAGTGTTTCTATAAACATGATTTCAAAGGAAATTTCTTCAGCTATTTGTGTATCTAGTACCCATTGCACCCGGGTGCAATTCGAAAGCATAATTACCTTTTCCAGCTGAGAGGTTAAGAAGCAACTCCAACAATTTTTCACGGTTTTTTGCCAAAATCATTTTTACTTCTCTTGGCTTGCTAGGATTAGCAACAAAGACCTGACATGAGAACAAAGACAGGGTTTAACACTTGGAACCATAAATGACCATTTATGCTGCAAAATATTTCACTATCATAGAAAAATAAAGGACTCTTATTTGATGAGAATTTAACAAAAAGTAAGTGATTGACACTGCCCAAGGTGCATGAGAGCCAATGTTACAAAATCTGGCTATCCGCAGAGGCGCAGAATCCAACAGATTACGCGAAGAGAGTGTGCAACCACAATCACACAATTTTGACAGCATCATAACCTTTCAATCAAGGAAAAGGTATGGAAAAAATCTGTACTTATAAGTTGCTACTCAACCAGGCCAATTCCAAAATATTTTCATCTAAACGAAGCAGCCAATGCCGTGTTGACCTCTATTCATCACTCATGTCTACTCAACAGCCAACTTTATTTTTCGTTTCATACAATTCAATTGTCATCTTTGACGTCTAGGACACTGCTTCTTTGCAAAGGGGGCAAAACAAAAACAAGAACAGCTGCGGCAATCATCTTGATCAAAAATGAAATTTGGACGCAGATTGCAAGCAAAAGACATTCAGATAGATATCCTAACACTTTGTAGAAGTTTCTTGCATCAAGTAGGACTCTCTGCTACTGTAGTGAAACCCTAAATCGAGATGGTGTCCATGTTCCCCATGGAAATTAAATAGATGATTGCATATCAAAAAGACATTGAACAACCATTGAAAGTTCCACTTAAAGTTTATCTTCACTAAAAGGCTGTAGTATGCATATGACTATTTGTGTTTATCATAAGATACAGACACCAGAAAGACCAGTAAGAAATAACCTTAGATGCACGTTTTTTTGGGGTAGTGCTGATAAAAATACAACTAACACAAGAAAACAGCTCAGACAATTTAAATGCACTGAAAAATACCAAAGCCCCAAAAAAAATTAAAAACACACACTTCAGCAACCCTTTTTAGAGGATAAAGAAAGAGGGGAGAGGGAAGAGTAAAGGGAAAGTCCATGTTTAGTTTTCACTTGCCCACCAAACATGACCTATATAATTTCACCAAAAAACTTAACATGAAGGGAAATTTCAGCAAGAGATGATGCATATCAGACAGCGATTGCAGTTGATTGTCTGCTCTATAACTTGACCGATTTATGCTTTGGATGGGGGTAGAAAAATTAGCCAATGTTGTAAGTATCCTAGATAAGCAATCTCCTTGGTTCTAATGGTATTGGAACACCTTGAAGGCCAGGGAATCATAATATGACATGATAGCATGGGAAATCGATGTCCTAGCATATGACCAAGCCTAGAGCACAACTAGAAAAAGAAATACATAATACATACACTAAAGAAGAAGAGAGGGTGAGGAAGATTCTAAAACCTTGAAAATGTGGAAAGCAGCGATCTGAATATTTTTGCTTGAGTCCTGCCCAGACAAATGAAAGAAAAATCAAGCAGAGGAAGACAACGACAATAAAAACTTCCATAAAAACAGTACATATCGAAATAGATCTAACACAGAAGGCCCATCTATAATATACCACTTATCAGACAGGCACATTAAAGCGCTGACCTCTGATGGCTACAAACCGTATCCTATATCCAAGATTGAACAGACCCCCCCGACCCCCCCTAAAAAAAAGAAAAAGAAAATCTGATAACCTAGGCAGCCAGATTTAAAAAAATGATCCAGTTCTTAGAAACAGAGACCTCTCCACAACCCATCGTACTATGAGGAGACAAGCCCTTCTTAACTTTGCCCCTAAGGATAGGCACAGTTAAAACCATTTGCTGGCTCTGGGCTAGATTGGCATCATTGTAATGATTTCCAATGAGAGAAGCGTTCCACACTTCCAATGAACAGAAAAGCATGGTGAAACACAAAGTGAGGGCCTTTCTATCATTCAGCGGTTTCTTACTTGCTTTGTCGCTTTTGGTTTGATAAAGATAGCATTGCCAATTAAAAACTTATGGTTTCTTTTGATTGCACAGTATATCAAACTAGTCGTACAAAAAAAATAACATCAAAATTGAGATACAAGAGATAAAAATGGAAAAGAAACGACTTGATACCTTCAGCAAAGTCATCATGACTTTAAGGTACCGAACTTCTAGAATGTAGCGCTTCATTATATGAGAGCTCGGAGGTTCCAAAAGGAATTCCGAGAGAAGCTAAATCAACATAGTACTGTTAACTTATTGATCAAAGCAACAGCAGAGTGATATCTGAAAAGGTACATTGGAAACTAACCTTCAATGATTGTCTTCTTGTCACATAATTAGAAGACGTCACGAGTTTTTCATATAGATCAAAGAACTGGGACAGTAGTGCTTTAAGATTAGTTAAGAGGCACTTCTTACACAAGCAAGAGAAAAGACACAGATAATTGTGAAAAGGAGCTATTATGGTAGTAGATTTGCTCAACATTCAAGACAAATATTAGGAGTCCAAAATCCAATGAGTTTACATGGTTTCCACAACTTGCACATTGTCGTATAATTCATTAATCATCACAAAAAAGGTTCTTGTTCAAAGCACATTCTGGGTATTCTTTAACTAACATACGTAGATCAACAAATTTTAAGTAACATTTCAATCAAGATTGGTCTCCCTATATCTATCTAGAATCATAAAATTGACAAGCAAGTGTACCTCATCATAATGTGCAGTAAGATACTCAGCAACCACAGTGCAATGTTTTGTCATTAAATCCTGGCAAACATACCAAAACGTATAAGAAGTAGGAATAACTGGAAGCACAAATTTGAACAGATAAAAGGAAAAGGAAACACAAGAACTTACAAACTTATAACTCTGACCTTGAAAGTAGAGAAAGCATCGGAAGCAACATCAAAGTTGGGCAATTCCACAAATTTGAAGAATAACTCAAAGCTTGCAGACTCTAATATGTATCTGAAACATCACTACAAAAATTATCTGTGTGAAAACTTAAAACTTGCTTGTCATAATAAAAAAATAAATCATCAAAAGCAGATGTCAAAAGCAGCATTGACTGTAACAGCCATTTTACACTTTGAGTAATTGTTAGAATTGAAACTGACTGAAATTTCAAATCTCAGAAAAGCAATAGGCTAACAATTATCAAATTCCATTAACAATCAGTGGAAGTGGGGCCATTAATCTCTACAGTAAATAAGTTAGTCACTGAATAAATCATATCAAAGCATTCAAACTTTGGAATTAAATAACTTTAGCAGCAGAGATAAAGTTCAAATTGCCATAACCAGTGAAAGACCCCAAGGACCAGGGTAGAAGCAACAACCAATGAGCACATAAAAAAAAAATCATAAAGAAACCCAGGTCACGCATGAGCAGTCCTTTCCATTGATGGAGAAGATATCACAAAAGGTATTTTACAAAAATATAGAAAAGACAAAACAGATCCCTGTGAAATCAGCTTGAAGCCAAAATAAAGGGAAAAACATAAAAGGGCATGCAACCCTATATGCACAAAAATGTACAGAAGGGGAAACCCCAAAGCCCATGTCAAGATACCAAATAAAACTAAATTCTAACCAGCCCCTGGTCGCAGGTACTCAGACTTAGAGTTATTATTCTCCTATTTTCCAGGGAAGCTCTCACATGAACCATTAACCATAAAAAAATAATTTGGAATATAAACATCAAATAATGAATACAGAAAAAAAATAAATACAGGAAGGAGTTCTACCAAATAATGCGTTGTAAATTCACAATTCCACAGGCATAACTCTCCATGTGTTTTTATTCAGGAAAAAAAAAGGATACGCAACTCCTCATGCTTACAAACACATTATAAAAATCCTCTCCCCTAAGAAGGTCAAAATTTCTCACTGTGCATGAGAAACAGTAACCGTGCTGAGCTGTTAATGAGAACTCAAACCTGTTGCTGTCTCACACTTATGGGTGACACAAAAGCTATGGATTCAAAGCCCCGACCACCCGAAGTCTCACCTCAAGAAGGCCTCCTATGAGTGTGATTGTAATCCAATGGAGTCAAAGGTCATCACAATAATGGTAATGATGACTTGTGATCATAAATACAAACACATGAGGATGCCAAAGTACAAGAAAGTTTTATGAAGATGAAGCTTACATATAGGCCAAATAAGAGGCGCATAAGAGTCACTATTTCCATATTTCAGTACTACTACTTTTGTGCACTGATCAATTATGCAAGGATAACAATAGAGCTCCTTCCACTGATACCATCAAATTACAAAATTTAATAGTTTTAGCTATAACACAGTGGCCACAAAAGAAATAAAAAAAAGAGCTTGAATGTCTTACTTTGCAAGTGTCGGAAATTTTATGCATTCCCTTAGCATAAGTCCACAGTTCAAGGCAATTTCCTTGTTATCATAGCTGTTCAGAGAGCAAAACATTAAATCTCTTACAGTAACCTTAATGAAATTTCTTATTCACAGAGACTCCATATGAAAAAGTAGCATGTACAACAATATAAGAAAAATTAACGTATTTTTGCAGCAGTAATATCCAGATTTGCAGGAAAATCTGGAAAATTTGTCTAGGTTTAATTTTTTAATGGGGTATTTTATTAATCCTAATGATTAATTAGGTTTATTAGGTTTTTCCTACTTTAAATAGGACAACTACTTTATTAGGTTATGTAATTGTTCAATACAGAGAGAAAATCAGTTTATGAATAAAATTTCCCAGCAATTTGCTTTTGATTGTGTGACTCAAGTTACTGTTAGCTGTGACTCCAAAGAACCCTAGGTATGAACCTTAAGTTTTCTATCCTCTAGGTATCATTCCAAGAAACCCTACTAGTGTGTCTCTAATAGTTTCTACAACTTCCAAAAACTCAAATCCCTTCTCCAACCATCACACAATAGCAAGTATGATTTAAACCTTCTAACAGAGAAAATAATCTTGAAACAAATAACTTTGGGCACAAAAACAAGACACATTTTATGGTTCTTAGGCAAAAACTATTTTTTTCACTTCGTTGACTAGGGTACTATTTTCTCATGATACCCTTATGAAAAAAATTTAGAAGGATCTTTGACATCAGTTATTCTCTTATTTCATTTTATTTTCCTGCAACATTATCATTCTGAATTACAATTTGGTAATAGACACAAAATTCCAACTCTTTTAGATGAAACAACCCTGTTTCCTTCTTGGGCAGAAAATGCATTCACATGGCAGTACTCAGGAAGACTATATAAAGATTAAGGACGCGGACATTTCCCAAAAATTTGATTTTTTTTTCTTAAAATTAATTTTTTTTATATTTTTGAATCGTTTTAATGCATTAATGTAAAAAATTATTTTTAAAAAATAAAATAAAAATATCACTTTGAAAAACAACAGCTACCACACTCCCAAACACCCCCTAAATACCCATACAAAGAAAAAATTGATAATCAGAAGAAATCAAAGAACTATATCCCGAAAGGCCCACAAGACAAAAAAGTATGATTTTTAAATCAGAGCATAACAACAAGTATTCTATGCTTATGCTTACCACACAACAAGAAAGTCAAGAAATTCAAAATGGTTCTCTATGTATTCTACAGAGCAATATCTGGAGTCAACCTTCTGCTTCAACAATATGGACCAGCAATGGACTAAATCCTTTCTCGCCTGCATTTCAACATAAACTAAGAAATTATAATCTCTTCTGCGGCAACAAAAAAAAAAAAAAAAAGACTAAATAGGATGCATGAGCTAACCATAGGAATGGGGTAGCAGCAGCACTTACTTCCCATCCCAAATTTGGTAACTTTTGAATCATTAGAGCAGGAACATCCTCTTTGCAAACTTCAAGTGCTAATTGCGAAACTTGATCCATATTCGGTTCTACCTCCCCATCTCCACACAGCATACATCTCAATGTCACAAAATTCTTCTCCACTTCTTCCAATGCCTGTCATAACTTTCAAAATATCAATCAACAATCAATAAATCCCAATGATCCATCCAGAATCACTAAAAACCCTAATTTTCGCCTCGCAAATTGCATTTTTAAATTTTAAAATATTGTTTTCGCCAATTGCATTTCACATAACAAATAATTACGTCTAAACATTCTAACCACCACCAACAGAATTTTTAATTATTTTTATATATTTCTCACAATTGACAAATAATTACATAAACAAAACAGTAATTAAGTCTGTATTTAATCTAATAAAACAAGGAAAAATTAATCTGCAATTGATCATCAAATAACAAGCCAGTACTCATAAAATAAATAAATAAATAAATAAAAGTAGAGAGAGAGGATACCTTTTCGAGGGCTTTAACTTCAACAACGGTTTTGGTATCAAGAGCCATGAGGCTATCTTTGATTGTTTTCACCACTTCTTGTGGTGTCTTCGGGCGTGACGCCTTGAAGAATGAAAACGACATCTCGTCGACCGATGGATCAAAAAAAGCTTTTTTTTTTTTAAAAAAAGTATTATTTCTACCCTTATTTATCACTCAGGCTTGCCGTAGCTGTAAATTGTAAGAAAAAAAAATGTTATGCTGCCGCATCTTTGCCGTCGTCTCCCTGTGTTTCATCCAATGGATTTTGGTTTAATGTAGCCTTTCTTCTTCTTCTTCTTTTTAACTTTTTTAATGGAGCTCCTCCGATTGAATTTTGATCAATTTTCCGATGACTGGTGAGGTGAAAGAAAGACACGTATATTAGTCGAATTACACGTGGCTTAGCACATCAGCTTAAAAGTGACAAGTGTTGAAAAATAAAATGGTAAGAAGCGTAGCTATTAAACTGACCCGGGTTCGATTATGCACCTTTTAGATTTCACGAGAAGGTTAGCAATTGGGCTGTTGCGATTTTATAAAATAAATATATTTAATAGTATTATAATTATAAATTATTATTAAATAAGTAATAGAAACTAAAGATATGAAGAAATTAATATTTTATAATGGAAAAAAAATTATATTGGTGATAAAAAATATAGAGACTGAATAAAATGATTTGTAGCAATCCATAGTGTTTTGTGAGAAAAGATACAGTATTTTTGCCATATGATTTAGCTTTTCTGTTAATAAAAAGCAAAAAAAATTACAAATCTAAATTCTCTACCAACTTAATATTAAAAAAAAACCAACAAAGATAATTTTAGAAGGAAAAAAACCCATGAGAAAAAACGTTGTAGCAATTGACAATATTTTGTGAGGAAAACTACAGTGTTTTCCCCAATAAAATAAAATAAAAAACCATTTAGAGAAATACTGTAGCAATCGACAGTATTTTGTGAGAAAAAATACAACTTTTTCCTCATATGATTTAGCTTTATTGTAATTATAATTCTTAACCAACTCAATATTAAAAAAAAATGATAAAGATAATTTTGAAAAAAATCATAAAACAATCATATGGGAAAACACTGTAACAATTCACAGTGTTTTAAAGAAAAAAATTATAAAGTTAAATTTTTAATCAGCTCAATATTAAAAAAATCAAATCGACAGAGATAATTTTAGAAAAAAAATAACAAAAAATAACAACAAAAAAAGAAAAAAAACCATGTTGGAAACACTGTAACAATTCACAGTGTTTTGTAATGAAAGCTACAATGTTTCCCCATATGATTTAGCCTTATTTGTAATGACTTGTAATTGTAATTCTTAACCAGCTCAATATTAAAAAAAATAAAATTAACAAAGATAATTTTGAAAAAATCATAAGAAAAAAAAAACCATGTGGAGAGATACTGTAGCAATCCACAATGTTTTGTGAGGAAAGCTACTGTGCTTTCCCCATATGATTAAGCTTTATTACAAAGTTAAATTCTAACCAATTCAATATTAAAAAAATAAAATTGATAAAGATAATTTTTAAAAAAAATATTACAAATAAATAAAACACAAAAGAAACTGGAAAAAAACTATGTGAGGAAAAATTGTATCAATCCATAGTGTTTTGTGAGGAAAAACTTATATTTACTTATAATTGCAATTATTAACCAGCTCAATATTTAAAAAATAAAATTAACAAAGACAATTTTAGGGAAAAACACAACAAAATAGAAAAAATCATGTGGAAAAAAACACTAGCAATCCACAATAATTTGCGAGGAAAGTTACAATGCTTTCCTCACATATCATAACTGTAATTTTTAACCAGCTTAATATTAAAAAATAAAATCGAAAAAGATAATTTCAGAAAAAATCATAAAAAAACAAAAACAATAAAAAAACATGTGGAGAAACACTATAGCAATCAATAATGTTTTAAAGAAAAAAATTACAAAACTAAATGATCAATATAAAAAAAATAAAATCGACAAATATAATTTTGAAAAGTAAAAAAATAAAATAGAAAAATTATGTGGAAAAACATCGTAGCAATCCACAGTATTTTAAAGGAAAAAAATTACAAAGTGAAATTTTTAACCAACTTAATATTTAAAAAGTAAAATCAACAAAGATAATTTTGGAAAAAAAATAAACAAAAAAAAAGTGGAAAGTTGGAAAAAAAAAAAAAAGAAAAGGTGCAAAAAAAAAACAGAAAAGGTGAAAAAAAAAGGAATGCACCGTGGATTACTATTGTAATCCACAGTTGCATGAGTTTGCATGAACAATAATATCACCACATGATTTAGTTTCTTTGTTAACTAGATAATTGACCCGTGCTATCCGTAATTTAAACTGTATGGGGGTTGATCGATATATTTCAATTGATTTTGTGGATGCAAAAATAACTTAAATAACCCGTAAAAATATAATTTGACTAAAAACAATTTCAAGATTATCGCACGTGGATGACGTCGCGACGATCATCATTCTAGATCGGGAATGGTCTGGAATTGAATGGGTGGAAAGAACATGAAATTCTTCTCTTTTATCAGTAAAAAAAGGGAATGGAAGTCGTCACCTAGTGTTTTGGTCAATAGGAACCCTAACTAGCCTCATAGTTCGAGTAAGGAGACTGATTGCGTAAAGGAAAGGTATTAAAACCCTTAATATGTCTTACTTGAGGTACGATGCATTGTTTATCTGTCTGATATAAACTAAGAAAATATTATGTTTTCTAACTGTTGGTCTGTTTATAGTCGAAGAAAAGTCCTCCTCAGTAAAGAAGTCTTTATCTTATCAATTTAAAACCTAGTTATTCTAAAGTTGAAAAAAAAAGTTGTCGTTTTATTTAATACATGAAATACATCTTACATATAAGTTTGTAATTCCAAATATTAAACAAAATAAAATTTTGTTTGGTGTTTTTGAAAAATAAATCAAATTCTCATGGCCTTAAAAATTAGTTATTAAATCCAAAAAATACATGCAAAGTAAAAACTATTTTTTTATGATTTTTTTATATAGGGAAATATGCAAGTATAATATATTTTTAAGAGACTTAACCATATGCAATAAAGACAAATTGATAATTTTTATCCTAACAGCTCAATCAATCATAAATCATCATTAAACAGTTCCAAAACCATACGCACAATTAATAATTGGTCTCAAAAACTAATAATTTATCAAATAAATGGTTTGGGGTTAGGAATTGACCTTCCAAAAATTACTGGCATCCATATAATTTATCAACTGAATGCATAGAAAAAACACTGAAAATGACACGAATACATCAAGAACATATATTTTTTAAAATACTTCAAAAATTATGTAAAAAATTAGGTAGCAACAAATGCCCCATCTTTACAATACTTACGGAGCAAAGACTTGCTAAGTGCTTTGCGTGGTAAGATTGTAAAAACAAACAAATTGTTCTTTCAAAACTAATATTCTCAAGATTTTTAGTTCGGTTGATTTGAAACTTTGTTTTTGTAATAATCCCCTTCAACCAGAACTACGATCAAAACTATGTACAACTTGGTTATCATGAGATCCCAATCTGGCATATCCCTTTAACCAAAACCAAAATTTTTGCCAAAAGTTTGGCCAACCTGATATCTCAATCTAGTGATCCCCTTTAACCAGAAACAAAATCCTTGTCTTCGGTTGGGTTAATCTGAAATTTCAATTTAGAGACTCCTTTTAATTAGAACCTAAATCTCTATTTTCAATTAGGTTAATCTAAAATCTCAATCTACAGGCTTTCTTTAACCAAAACCAAAATCTCTATTTACAGCTCAGTTAACCTGAAATCTCAATCTGACGATTTCCTTTAACTAGAACTAAAATCTGTGTTTTTGGTTGGGTTAACTTGAAATCTCAATTTAGAGACCACCTTTAACCAAAACATAAATCTCTGTCTTCAAGGTCAACGTAAGATCCCATCTGTCGAATCCCTTTTAACCATAATCAAAATCTTAGTCTACAGCTGGATTAACCTGAAATCCAAATCTGGTGATTTCCTTTAACTGGATCCAAAATCTTTGTTAGTAGCCCAGTCAACTTGAAACCTCAATTTGGTGATTTTCTTTAACTAGAACCAAAATCTCTTTTTTAGGTTAACCTAAAATCTCAACCCTTTAACAAGAACCTAAATCTTTATTTTCAGTTGGGTTAACTTAAAATCTCAATCTAAAGACCCCTTTCAACCAAAACCTAAATCTTTGTCCTCAACTTGATCAACCTAAGATCCCATTTGACAATCCCTCTTAACTAGAACCAAAATCTTTGTCTACAACTTAGTTAACCTAAAATCCCAATTTGGTGATTCCTTTTAACCAGAACCAAAATTTGTGTCAGTAGCTCGATCAACCTAAAACCCCAATCAACGATACTTGTCATGAGGTTAATTTTTCATCCCAAAAATAGACCTCGCACGAAAGTTTAGCCTAGTTAGACTCAGCTTTTTCCTCACTGATTCACTCATGTTTGCCTAGCAACTAAGTGTTTCCCATACTAAGAGGTTTCCCACACTCTCTCGCATTAAGTAGACAAGCAGGATACACAAGTGACGATGCACAGGACCTAGCACACATAAGTCCATTAGTGCGTGTGTGTGTTATGTAGAAGTGTTCTACTCTCTACCAGAAATAAAATCTCTATTTTCTATTAGGTTAACCTGAAATCTCAACCCTTTAACCAAAACCTAAATCTTTGTCCTCAGTTGGGTTAACCTGAAATCTTAATCTAGAGGCCTCTCTTTAACTAGAACCAAAATCTCTGTCTTCAACTCGATCAACCTAAGATCTTATCTGGCAATCACCTTTAACTAGAACTAAAATCTTTGTTTACAGCTTAGTTAACCTGAAATCCTGAATCTCAGCGATCCCTTTCAACTAGAACTCTCTGAAGGTGTTTTTAATCATTTTGATTAAATTTTAAACATTTTGATTATGGAATTAAAAACTAAGATTCTTGATGGCAGGGTTCCCAAAACTAAAATTCTTGATGGTAGGCTTTTCTTGTTCTTCTTGATGACAAAGTTTGAACTTTCTTCTTTCTTTGAGAATTTCCTAATAATAAGGTTCTTCTCACTTTCTTTCATGATTGTAGGGTTTGAAATTAGGATGCCTGATGACAGTGTTCTTCATTTTTTTTTATGAAAGGGCTTGATCAAGTTCTCCTTGAACTTTCCTGGCGATTCATGATTGCAGGGTTAACATTTGTTCTTCCTAATGAATGAATTTAACTAGATTTCTCGATGACAGGGTTGAAAACTTGGTGCTTTCTAATTGCAGGGTTGACCTGATACTTCCCGATCATAGGGTTTGAAAACTTAGTGCTTCCTGATTGCAAGGTTGGCTTGAAAACTCTTCTTGATAATAGGGTTAATCTTCTTATTTTATTGAGAATTTCCTAATGATAGGGTTTATTTCATCTTCTTCCCGTTCCAGGGTTAAAACTATGATTCTTTGCTATCATTAATTCAATGATTCTTTCTTTGGACACTCAGATTCATCAAAATCTTGATGGATTTTATTGAGAATTTCTCTTATAAAATTCAAAAATATTTATGCAATGCTTTAGGATTGTTATAACCCAATTTTGGCCCATTGGCTTTTAATTTAATTTTTACAGGGTTTAAAATGTAAAATTAAAAGATCAGAGACTTATTTCGATGAAAAGTGTGATTTGTCAACTTGCGTGAAAATTAAGGACTATAATGTGCTTTCGCCATTCTATCCTTATCTTTGAGATAATCCTTACTTTCGAAATGATCCTTATTTTTAAGATAATCCTTACCTTCAAGATAACGAAAGTTGTCTGATTTCGAATTCAATTCTAATTTGAATTTCAAAAAAGAGACTGAGTTTGATTGGGACTTTACTTCTTACAAGTGATAGGACTCTTACACTATAAATACTGATCCCAGTCTATACGAAGAAGGAGGGGGGTGGAGGATTAGAGACAAACCCTAAAAGAGAAGAAAACTCAGGAGAAGGCCATTACTCAAAACCCTACAAAAACAAATTATAAAAAAGACATTAAAAAAAAAAGAGGGGGCGCGGCCAAATCCTAGACTAGCTGTCGCTGCCCCTCCCCCAGCTTCCTTACTCCTCTTCTTCCCCCAGTCACCAAAAACAGCCAGAGCAAGCCCTCCGTGGCTTTTCTTTTCCTCTCTAGCTTGAGACCAAAACTGCTACCACGCCAGCCTTGACCTCTCCTCTGAGCAACAACGACATTCCCAGGCATGGTAGCAGAAAGGGAATGCCCCCTTACAGTGCAACGGACCAAATCGTTAGCTCTTCCTCACGTCAACAACAGCATCTCATCGAGTCTACGAGTTACTTCTTCCTGAGGCTGATAGTTCCGCCAGCAGTCCACCAGCGCGACTTCTTTCTGTTCCACTCGTTCTCCAAAGCATCGTGACCCTCGCCAAACAACAGCTCTCCTTCAGCAATGTGAATAGCAGCTGCCTATTCGTCTCCTGTGTGTTAGCTGTTGTTTTCAGCAGCTGTGGACCACAGCCACAGCAGTAAGCTTCCTTTCTTCGGTCCAACACTCCGAGTAGGCCAGGTCTCCATCTTCAGCAACAACTGCACCAGAACCTGAGCTCTCCAGAGGAGAACCACAATAGAGGACCAAAACAGAGGAGAAAGAAGGGAAGCGGAAGAAAACCGAGAAAACCAGTTGACAGACAAAGGAAACCAGAGAACAAAACATGAGGGACAACACAGGGGGGCCAAACGAAGAATATAAACACAGATGCAGAGAGACAATTATAGGGAGAGAATAGGCGACCCAAGAAAGTGAAAGATAAGGAGAAGCAGAGGAGGGAGGAGGAACCGAGGGATCCAAAGCAAGCCACTGTCTTCAACTTCACCTCCCTGCATTAGGTAAGTTCTTTATTTCCCTTTGCTTTGCAATTATAATTGCATGGGTACTGTACATAGGCCAATTTAATTCTCTACTTACCGGTTTGTGCATGCACGTGTGAAGTTTAGTCCTAGAAAAAAAATAAAAAAACAGAAAAATAAAAAAATAAAAATGTGTATGCATGAATAAAAATAATATAAATTTATTGGTTTATTCACTGATGCCAGAGTCAGGAATAAAAATACCGGTTTAAATTTATATTATTTTTATTCGTTGTATTTTATTTTATTTAGCTAGAAATATAAAAAATATTTGCATTTGTAAAAAATAAATTTATTATTATTTATTTATTCACTGGCGCCAGAGTCGGGAATAAAATAAAAAATTGATCTAATTTATTTTATAGCTACGTAATATTTACCAACGCCAGAGTTGGAAATATTCATATTTGAATATTCACTGGCGCCAGAGTCAGGAATATTATAAGCAAATTTTCATAGCATAAACTAATAAACATTTAGCAATTTAAGATGAAACTAGCAATGCAGCCTGCCTTAGGTAGGACGTTTAAGGGGTGATAATATCTTTCCTTTTACGTAACCAGTCCCGAACCATAGAATCTCTGTTGACCAGTTAGGGTTCCTAGTGACCATAATACTAGGTGGCGACTCCTTAAACAAAGACCATTCCCCATTAAAAAATAGGATACCAGAAATCCGTTCTTTTCCAAAGATTTAATTTTTAAGGCCGCCGCGATGTCGAGTGTGACAAGGATTAGATGACATATATGCATCCTTACTTGGTTTGAAATATAGGCCCTCCTTTTTGATACTCTGTTGTCATAAGGTATCTTTGTTTGCTATCCAAAGCCTTCTCTATTTTTTTTGATTTACCAACTTATTTGAGTTTATCGTAATATTAGTAGCTCATCCTGGGTTATTCATAATGATTACTGATCTTGTTGTTTATCAAGCTTGACTATGCATCTTGCCAACAATCACTAAAAGTTTTACCAAAGTCGATCTCATCTCAAATTTGCAATTAGCCATGAAGTTGCCTCTAATTGAAACATACTCTTCAAGTATATGTTATCATCAACCTTAATGGAACTATCAAGTCGTCCAGGCACACATCTCATAGCTTGCAATAAAAGGCTCATTACTGTATACTCAGTGTTTTTCTCAACAAGTTCCTCTCAACTTGTCTAATCAAATTATGAAAAAAAAAATACATTGTCATCATCCATGATATTCCCTTTTATCACCCACATTCATATGGTGAAATGCACCTTGAGTCAATAGGTTTTAAATCAAATTATCTCATAGTCGGTCTTGGTGGTGTGCATCCTTCTGATATTCATTGAAATACCCTCATGCGATAACATATTTCAGGAGTTATAGTCATGTTTCAGAGGGTAAACCAAGAACAAAATATGAAGATGTCCTTCAAGTATAACATTACTCTTAATTGTTGCTGAAATTCACTAAATCATAGACTGTCTTTGAAAAATATTGCCCTTAGTTGATCTGAATGTGCTCGTTCTTCTGCTTATAATCAAGAGGTATTTGTCATTGCCATATGCTAAACATAAATTCAATGGATTTCACTGATTCATCATTTGATTATCTTTCTTTGCCCTCAACTGATTTGAATATTGTTTGTTTTCCCTCCCAAGATCCACTGTATTGCCCCCGGCTACTCAACTTTTCAAGAATGATAAAGAAGTGTCAATGTTATTTCTGTTGAGGACTTAGCAAACTCAGTTGATTTTTTTTGGTTGAAAATCTTTCTTGTTTTAGAATCAATTCGCACATTTTAAAAGATCATGTATGTTCAAGTCTAATTGTTGAAATAAAATAAGAGAGATGTCAGTTTTTGAAAGTATTTTTTAAAATCAAGCTTTTTTGGTTAAAGACCCAATACACGTCATTTAATACATGTAGTCCTTTGAATGTCTTGTATTTTGAAAACATAAATTGACCTATTGTAAGATTAAAATAGTTTTTTCTATAGTTCTCTGTGTTAATTTTAATCTATAATCTTGGATATATCATTTGATGGTACGTGACGAGGTGACCTTCTTTAAATTTAAAAACAAAACAGGATGCTCAAGTCAAAACTTGAGGCTTTATCAAGAAAGATTATTTCTTTTGAGCACCTATTTTATCAGTATGTATAATAACAAGCAACTTAATTCATGAAGCCATGACTCTTATAGAAAAGCTCTTCAAGATTTTTAGAGCGCTATTTATTAGTTCAAATCGCTTACTTGATTAAAAATGACTTTAAAAAGCACATAATGCAGGTTATTGTTCATGGCTGTGAAAGAAAAGGAAATCCACAGGCTCAAAAAACATGTGAGGGTTTCAAAGACCTAGAATCAACATCAATTATTTATTAACTCTATTTCTTTTGCTGTTTTTATAGAGGAAACGACATATAATCATGCCATATATTTCATCATTAAATCTTGTTTTCTAAATTTGGACAGGAAACTCCATCATAATCAAACAATAATCATGCCTCACTCTTAACAGAATTTTAGAATCAATCAAAAACTTTTAGTGTTACCTATTAAGGTCAAACATTAACGTATAACCATGCAACTCCTTTCATTATCAATCTCAAACTTAAAAAGAATACTAAAACTCATTACCTATCATTTATCTCTATGATATTCTTTCATCTTAAATTTCAATTCAAATGGAAGGTCAGGGTTCTCTGCCAATAATTAGCCTCGTTATTTGTTTATTTTCATTTTATTATCTTTGTAAAAGAATGACATATAACCATGCCACTCATTTTGTGTTCACCTAAAAGATCAATATTCTCTTAACAAAGGCCATAAGAAAAATCTAGCTTTTTTTATAGATAAATAATCTAATCATTTGAAGATACGAGAGGCTTTATTAACAAAAAAACATGTTTGTAGCTCAATATTTTTTCTAGTATTGACTTTTAGCATTTGTTGTGCTTTTCCTTAATTAAAAAAAAAACCTTTTTTGCCCCTCTTAGACTTGATAGGCATTTTCCTACCTTTAACATTCACTTACCTTTTAAGTGCTGATAATCTCCACCTTTTGGCTTTCACGTAGTCTTCCTCAAAGTTTTTTCGGATGCCCCCCAATCTATGGCTTTTTTTTTCACCTTTAGCCCTTATCTCAATCATTGGACTTTTTTTCTTAACATTCTTTTTATCATTGATTCTACTATTGTCTTTATTTTTTCAACTAAAAATCCCTCATTTGCCCTAGTATAGGGTGTGATCCATGTCAGGATTTCTTTTTTATTCTTAAAAAATATTTTATCAGGCTCAAATGGGATTACAATGGATATATATTTCAAGAATTGTGAAAGGAGTAAACAAAAATGGCCTTTTCTCATTTCAAGAAATGTCGGTTTGAATCGATGAATTTTGACCTCGTTCAACATACTAATTTACACTTAAAAGAATCATGATTCGTGAGTCCATAACTACTGAGTCCACTACATGTCATTATGCATAATACTAAAACTTAGTTAAATGATGTGTGGTTCAATTTCATATGTGAGTTCAAAATTTATTTGGTCACCTCATATTATTTATCATGTCATTTTAACGAACATCGAGTCATTTCTGCAATCAAAACACTCTTAGTTTTTTAGGATTGACTAGCCGGAATTTCGCATATTGGAGTTTAATCAAAATATTTTGTCAAAATACCCTTTGAAAGAAATATCTCTTTATTTCAGGACAATAATAAGACAAAAAACAAAACACAATTCATTGAAAGTATGTGATGCATTCATAATATATGGAAATATATTGAAGCAAAATACAATGCTCATTCTTTGGGTAATTACATATTATCTATGCCATGTTAGCATTTTGAAAGCTACTAGTCATTTCTAAAAATAAGGGTGACTATGTGGTAGGCACCACTATTATTCACAAACTCAATTCATCCCTTGCTTGCCAATTGAATGGCCTAGGATCCACCATGATAATCACATCTCTTGTTTGGATTAACCTAGGAAACAATGGTTGTATGGAATTTGATGGAGTCGGGGCAACAAGTCTAGAGTCTAACATATGCTGGTAGACAAACTCAAGTGGCAAAGGTATATCAATCTTTTACAAAGATATTTGATCATTTGATGTTACAACAAGACTTGGCCGGACCACATAATTAAGATTTCCCACCTAAGAGCCATCTTCTGATTCATCTCTTGTCATTATTCTAGAATCCATGATAAGACCTTTAATTTTTCTCATTTTGATAGCTTATTCAATTCTTTCAGTAATCCTTATGGCTTCATGAAAATATTGAGCTAAACTTCTCATCAAATGCTCATAATAAGGGGATTAGAAGGTGTTGGTGAACAACATCACCATTTTTATCTCTATCAGTGAAGGTTGGATATGTGTTGGCTTATCTTGTCATATTTGCGCATATGCCCTCACAAACTATTGGTTTCCCTTCTCTATGGCCATCGAGCTGGTTCTATCAGGAGTAATTTCCAGATTGAATTTATACTGCTTCAAGAAGGCGCCTATCAGGTCTTTCATTTCTTGATCCTGATATTGTTTAGTCTCATATACCAACTAAAGGCAAACCCTATTAGACTATCTTGGAAAAAATAAATCGGCATCTTATTTGTAAACATCCAAATAAAAAAAATAAAAATAAAAAATGACCCCACCGTCGTTGCCGACTTCTGATTTGGTAGTGACGTAATTTTCACTACCGATTTCTAAATTAACACCAATTCAGTCTAATTAAAAATTTAGGGAGACAAATCAGACTGTCTTAAGGGTAAAATCGATTTTAGAGAGACCAAAACAAGGATATGAACACATTTAAACCAACCCCAAACACCCCACCTCATTTAATAGGGATTATAAATACAAGTACGAGAGAGAAGGTGAGCCTTCCTTTTCCCAAAGTTGTCTGTAGCAGTTGCATGTCCATCTGCATGTTTCTCCTTTCTTCCTCCTTCCCAATGAAAACCTAAACCATACTAGTAGAGAGGGCCTTGTGAATGTGTGTGTGTGTGTGTGTGAGAGAGAGAGAGAGAGAGAGAGAGAGAGAGAGATAGTTAAGATCTTGAGAGAAGATTGGACTGGCTAGAGGGAAGGAAAAAGGGGCTAGAAAATGAGAAAGGAAGAAAAAAGAGGAGAACCAGCAGAAGAAGAGAAAGAATATTGTCAAACCTTCCCTAAACTTACTTAGATTTAAAAGGTATGGGTCATAAACTCCCTTCCTCTTGTTCTTAAGACCCAAAACTGAAAATAAAAAAGAAGACCCTAAGAAAATTGACCAAGGATTTTTAGGCCAACTATGAAGGAAACCGAAATCAACTAGGAGAACAAGGAAATAAAGACACAATGGGACCAACCCCAGAACACTTAACAAAAAAATATGAATGAATGGAATGAACAAAACATGAAAAAGGATTGGCCCTAGTAGAAAAGTTGGCCAGAATGCACGTGTTCATGTTAAAATCTGTAACATGTGACTCTACTGGATTGTTGTGACCAATTATGTGCTGGAATTAGAAATGCATGTGTGTGTTCATGTTAAAATTTGTAACATGTGACTCTGCTGGATTGTTGTGGCCACTTGTGTGCTGGAATTGCAATGCTTGTGTGTGTTCATGTTAATCTATAACATGCGACTCTGTTGGATTGTTGTGACCATGGTTGTCAAACTCGTGAGTTGACTCGTAAAATCGTATGATTTATGAGTCAACACAGATATATCGTGTGAAATCGGGTAGAAAACTCAAAAACTAGCAAACTCGGTTAAAATCGGTTAAACTCAGTGAACTCGGTAAACTCGGACCGAGTTTAACACAATTAACAAAAACCATTAACTGACTCTTCTCAGTCCTCTCATCTCCTTTCCATCCTATCTAACAAAAATTCCCCTTTCCCCATATCTCACATTCTCTGATTCTTGAATCTCGACTTAACCCTAGCAAAAGCAGACTAACACCAGCAACGCCTCCACTTTCTTTCTTTCTCTCAAAAAATCATCCCCTTAGCAATAGTTACTTGCAGCAAGAGCATGACCCAACATTTTACCCTTCTCTCTACCATCTTAGATCATAGGAATCCCAGTACATAAATCATTGCCCGGCTACTGGAAAGAGTAAGTGTTGTTTTAATTTGTGATTTGTTGTTGTTGTTGTTGCTGTTGTCCTTAAAATTCTGGTTTGATTTCAATTCTCTTTGATTCGGTTTAATTTGGTTGCAAGTGAAAGTAAAAAAGGGTTTTTGGGTTTGCAAATTAAATCATGCCACATCCACTACACTCTTGTTCTAGTAAACCTCATGATCATGGTCCACACACTGCATTTGGTTTGATTTTCAATCCAAAGTATGTTTTTTTCTTCAATTTTGGTTTTCAATCTCGCTTTATTTTTATTGTTAGATCATGTCTCTTATTCTTCACATGTTCTATGCATTTGAATCAATCCAAACCACAATTGAAGAAATGCCGAGTTCGTTCAATCAATCATAGATAATTACTTTGTTGATTAGAATATTGCTGTCGACTCTTGAATTGGGAATGATGAACAGGGGTTTGTATTTCGCAAATCAAAGCAAAAATTTCCACAAATTAGATAATTACTTTTAATTGCTTGAGTTTGATCCTTTGTTGAGAATGACTGGTGAAATTTGTATTGATTTTTTTTCTTTTTCTGATTTAGAATAACTCAAATGGTCATTTTTGGTCTAGAAGAAAACTAAGAAGTGTTGCATTCATGCTGAATTTGTTTAACCTATAGAGGCTGTCATAGGGTTCTAGCGCTATTGGTCAGGAAAAGGTTTATGGAACAATCTATTCTAGCATGTTTATCAATTATTTTGAGGTTTATATGGTCCTAATCACCACATTGTATTTTTATTTGCAGGTTGAGTTATTTAGAAGAGAGGGAAGGTCACTTGAAAGGTCAGCAAGAGAAACTTGATCCTGGAATTTAAAACTATTGGGAGATTTTGCTAGCAAATAACAAATCTTTACTTATATAATTGGCAGTGACCAGCATAATTAAACCCAGACAAGTGATGAAGTCGGGTTTATCTGTGGTTAAAATTTAATTTTTAAGCCTATATATTGTTTGAGATATTGTCTTTAATATTCCACTTTGTTTGAGAATTTCAGTTTCAAGATTTGACAATAAAAAGAACTTGGACGCATGCTCCTCTCATGATAGATTTCATATTTTGCATGTTTGATTACTTCACTTTATTATAAACTGTCAAGTGTTGAACCATGTTTTATAATTCCACTTTTTATTATCTCAATGTAAAAAGCTTTTCTTGCGATTTTAGGATTTTACAATCCGTTTTTACAATCCGAGTTTATATTGTACTTTTCGTGTCGTGTTAAAAATGCATTTTTGACAACCTTGGTTGTGACCAATTGTGTGTTGGAATTGACCAATTGTGTGCTGGAATTGCAAATGCATGTGTGTGTTCAAGTTAAAATCTGTGACATGTGACTATGTTGGATTGGTATGACCGAAAGTGTGTGTTCTGCATCGAATTTATGATTCATTGTCGAAACTGAGTTGTCTGCAGCGAATCACCGTTCACTGCTGAAAGTGTGTGTTTTGCAGCGAATTTGTGATTCACTGCCAAAAGTGTGTTGGTTGCAGCGAATCAGCGTTCGCTGCCGAAAGTGTGATGTCTGCAACGAAATTGCGATTCGCTGCCGAAGTTGTGTTGTCTTCAACGAATCAGTGTTCGTTGCTGAAAGTGTATTGTCTGCAGTGAAATTGTGATTCGCTACCGAAACTGAGTTGTCTGCAGTGAAAATTGCAATTCGCTCCTGAAAGTGTGATGCCTGCAGCAAAATTGCAATTCGCTCCTGAAGTTGTGTTTTTTGCAGTGAATCAGTGTTTGCTTCCAAAAATGTATTGTCTGCAGTGAAATGATGATTCACTACCGAAACTGAGTTGGCTGCAGCGAATCAGCGTTCGCTGCCGAAAGTGTGATGTCTGCAATGAAATTGCTATTCGCTACCGAAGTTTCGTTGTTTTTAGCGAATCAGTGTTCACTGCTGAAAGTGTATTGTCTGCAGCGAAATTATGATTCGCTACTGAAACTGAGTTGTCTACAGCGAATCAACGTTCGCTATCGAAAGTGTGATGTCTGTAGTGAAATTACGATTCGCTGCTAAAGTTGCGGTTTCTGCAGTGAATCAGTGTTCCCTTCCAGAAATGTATTATCTGCAGCAAAATTGTAATTCACTACCGAAATTGAGTTGCCTACAGTGAATCAGTGTTCGCTATCAAAAGTGTGTGTTCTACAACGAATTTATGATTCGCTGCTGAAATTAAGTTGTCTGCAGCGAATTAGCATTTGTTGCTGAAAATGTGTTGGCTATAGCAAATTAACATTCGCTGCTGAAGGTGTGTTGTTTGCAGCGAATCAGGGTTTTGCTGTCGAAGATGAGTTGTTTGCAGCGAATCAGCGTTCGCTGTCGAAATTGTGTGTTCTGTAGCAAATTTGTGATTCGTTGCCGAAATTGAGTTGTCTGCAGTGAATCAATGTTCACTGCCAAAAGTGTATTGGCTGCAGCAAAATTATGATTCATTATCAAAATTGAGTTGCCTGCAGCGAATTAGCATTCACTGTTGAAAGTGTGTTGGCTGCAGCGAAATAGCATTCATTGTTGAATTGTATGGCCGACAGTGAACTAGTTTTCGCTGCCGAATTGTGTGGCCTGCAGCGAATCAGTTTTCGTTGCCGATTTTCTAAAATAAACTCCCCCGATCAGAAATGACTAAAATGTTTGTAACAGTTTATTATATGATGCTGTAAAATGTGGAACACTTAAATGTGAACATATGGATTCTTGAAATAAGTATGGTGATGAATATGATTTAAGGATGCAAATGTATTGATTTGTGGCCGTTGATGTCTTAGCTGGTGCGGCCAAGGTCGGACGATCGTCAGGACAAGGATAACCCGTAGGTGGAACAGGTAGGTGATTTTCACCTTCCTCTTTCATAACATTAATTTATGAAATACTCTATCATGAATGTTACCGTATTGTGTTAATACATATATCAAACTGGCAATTGAGTAAATGTTGATAATATGGATGACCGGGGCAAATGATTGATTAGCTTCGGCTAATGGCATCCGAATCGATGACCAGGATAAATAATTTATTAGCTCCGGCTAATGGCATCCTAAGTGGATGATCGGGATAAATGATTGATTAATTTTAGCTAATGACATCCGAAGGGATGGCTAGGATGAATAGGTGATTAGCTTCGGCTAATAGCATCCTAAATGGATGACTGGGTCGAACGAATGGTTAATCTCGACTAATGATGCCTTAAAAAGGATACCCATATTTAAGATTATGATTGATTGCAAGAATTGATGCATGCATATGTACTACGAACTGTGCATACCAAATATATATAGAAATTATGAATGTTACGCCTCAAACATGGAATAATATTAATGCTTCATTAAACTACTAGACTGCTTATTATTATTAACTAACTATATTCTTATAAATATTTTGTACTGCAGCCATGACGTCACACTAACGAGGTGCCTAAGAAACCCCATGCTCAGGAACCTACTTTTGCAAGGAGCTATATAGTTGCATTTTAAATCACGATGTATTTTGTATGAACAAAATGTACTGAATGTATAACTACTATTAGATGCTTTTGTTTAAATTCATGATGAATACTAGTATGATAGGAATGCAAACTCATGTCTATATATGTTTATTTTAATGCGAACTTGTAATCAGGCAAATATAATGTTATGTGTATGTGTAAGAATTACTTTTAAACATGATGTAAATTGATGTTGATGTATGGATTGCATCTCGATAATGAGAGGAAACAGGTTCATCGAATTCCGATGTGATGATATGTCAAGTATGTGTGTGTGTGTGTGTGTGTAATACCGTTGTTTTGGCTTGAAAAGTCGGGTTGTTACATTATTGTTATGGATCATTTCAGCCATCTTGTTGTAGTATGACAGAAGATAGGTGTTATGGCATTCTAGTTTGGTATACTTGATAAAGTCTAGCATTCTAAACTCCTTTGGCATCACAATGTTTTGAACCAAACAAATTTTAACTACTAATACAAGGTCAATCAGATTATTTCCTTCAATTGCTCTTAATCTCCTTTCTAGAACCCATTTATCATGGTTCACGGGACTGGTAGACCTATTGTCAAAAGGTCCTTCTGTTGTTGGATACATGATGACTTGAGCTTTAGTTGGCTGGCTGGGGGAAAATAGAAAAAATGCTGCCTAGTTACTGAGTCTAGCCACTTCACCTATGATGCTCTAAATTGTTTTTTGATAATGAACCTCTATTTGAGCCCTTTCTTTGTTTTTCATCTTTTCTCTCAGTCAGGTGTAGTACACCTTAGGTGAGAGACCTACGTTTCAACCTATGATCATGCATGTTAAATGTATGAGTATGTTTTATATGATGAACTTGCCCTTTAAAGGGTGATACATGGTCGTAACTCTTTCATGATGAACAAAATTTTTTATTCTTGCCCAAACTCTACAACATAAATTTCCTGAGTGACAACCATTATGTCACCTGTAAGTCCTAAGCTTAAGATGCTTCAAGAAGGGCTTGCCTTAATGTAAAATGAAGGTAACACATACAATCTAAGGACATGTTCTATTCATTAAGTGAGCATGAGTAGGTTTTCTATCAAGTCTCAAAAGGGTCTCAGATCTTCCCAGTGATGATCTTTAGAAAAAACAGTATGAGGGTGTTGTTAGGAATAGTTAAAGCACGCATGTCCACCATTACCAAGCAGGAACTCACACATGAGTTGAGTGTTTCACGGATCTGAACTCTGACCCATAATCATAAGACAAACCTCTAATCCCCCATCTAACTTAAAAGTTTGTGTGTGCCTTCAAAAATTAAAGCAAGTAATGCATGAGACATTAATCCTTATTTAGTATACAAATACATGTGCCATGAAAAATTAAAACATAAAAGAATGCATATTGATAATACAAGTGATAGAAAAAATTGTAAAAATTTAGAGCATAACAATGTATAGAATAACATAAAATATAACAAAATAATCAAACAAATAAACAATACTTAGTCCACGGTACTCTCCAGTTGAGTCGTCATTCTATCGCATGTATATGGCATCGCGGCGATCATCCTTCTGGATTGGGAATGAAATGGGTGATAATGACAAGGAATTCTTATCCTTTATCAGTAAAAAAATAAATGGGAGTCGTTGCCTAATATTTTGATCACTAAGAACCCTAATTAGTCTTAGAGTTTGGGTAAGGGGATTGAATGTATAAATGGAAGATATTAGCACCCCTAATATGCCTTACCTGAGGTAATTTTTTGTTTATTTGTTTGATATAAACTAAAAAAATATTGTGTTTTCTAATTCTTGGTCTGTTTATGGTCGAAGAAAAGTCCTTCTTGGTAAGGAGGTCCTTATTTTATCATGTTAAAACCTAGTTATTCTAAAGTCGAAGCATGAAAAAGAAAAAAAATTCTTTCTTTTTATTTAATACCTGAAATACATCTTACATATAAGTTCATAATCCCAAATATTAAACAAAATAAAATTTTGTTTAGTGTTTTTGAAATATAGGTCAAATTCTCATTACTTTAATAAACTAGTTATTAAATCCAAAAAATATATGCAAAGTAAAAACTATTTTTTTATTATTTTTTTATATAGGGAAATATGCAAATATAATTTATTTTTGAAAGACTTGGTGACACGATCAAAGAGTTGATGTCTTATCCCAAGTGCAGGAGTGTCATAGTAATAAATAACCCGACAAGACCGAGGTCAAACCACAGGGAAGTGAATTATATAAATTATAATTAATAATAATAATAATAATAATAATAATAATAATAATGAAAACAACAATGAAGATGATGATGATAGTGATGATGAGTTAAAGAGGACATTGAGATGTAAGATAAATGTGAAGATTAAACAATGATAAAAACAAATGTCAAGGTTAGAGGATCCACTAATAGTATTAGAGATAAGTAAAGTATAAACTCTTTATAAATTATCAACATAATCATCTTATTTACGTAACACCATACTTATAAATTTTATCAGGTATTCATGATGCTAACTTATGTTGACAACAAATCAAGTTTCTCTCATAATAACGATGTCGGCCGAAGACTATGAAGGATCAAGTATTTGATGTACCAAGTGTTATACAACACAAATCTAGATTAACCATTTAACAAGCAAGGTATTAAGAATTAATAAGATAAAAAT